>Ga0247839_1004413_pt1 | contig 18131 bp, 11 predicted proteins | sample LaCruzMarch2015__6_FD_192405 | JGI IMG/M metagenome (GOLD analysis project Ga0247839, IMG submission 192405) | Freshwater microbial communities from meromictic Lake La Cruz, Castile-La Mancha, Spain - LaCruzMarch2015_16m | ecosystem: Environmental > Aquatic > Freshwater > Lake | place: Spain... | reverse complement strand
GGGTCCAGCCCCCCCGAAAAATAAATTGGCACTACATTGAGGATTCTGGGTACCGTGTACTTATCAATCATTGTTTTAGGGTCCATCTGAACGGCTAGACCAATGGGGTCATGTTAAAGATGGGCTAGGGAAGCGACTTGGAGTTCGTGGATAAGAGCATAAGGGGCCATGCTAAAGTAAATCCGGTAAACGGAGAAAAACATAATTGAGTTTGGCTATCTTCCTGGCCCCTTTTACAGTCTGAATTAAGTAAACTGTCCCCGGAATTCCGAAAAGGAGGCAAAATTCGTGGGGATACCTCAGGGTTCGCCCCTATTATTTTCAGTCTGTTAGACTAAATTAGTGCCCTTCTGGTGCGTCCCCACTTTCTTCCCCAATTTCTTCCGTATCCAATTTCTTTCGCTATGGCCACCCGGTATTCTTGGGTTCTGCCGTTGGCCGACGTTCCGGGGCCTGCTGGCGCCATGAGTTGCTCAAAGGAGACGCCGTGTCTAATTGTGCTTGTTCGGCCGGCCATGCTCTGGTGCGACAAGTCTTTACATCCATTGCGGTGCGGATAGCCTCTCTCTCCCCTCGTACATTAGCTAATTCACTTGCTTCAATTCCATCACCTTGCCCATAGCCATACCAAAACGCCTGCATTTCGCTCGTTCTTATTCTTTGTTGTTGTGCAATTACCAACTGATTTTCTCGCCTCGACAAAGATCCTAATTCCGCCGATAAGCGCGAACAGTCATAATTCTCGTATTTAAGTCCAGATACGTAAGCCCCAGTTATTTGTGATGTAGGAGTGGGCATGTTCATGCAGCCACCAAGCGGCGTTAACATGCTAACGGTTAGAAATGCCAGCCTCGATGCTTTCTTCATGATCTCCCTTTATTCGATGAATGGGAAGCCGGGGAGGGACCACGGCTCCCTGCATAAATGGGGTCATCCATTTTGCCAATTCTCTGAGCACATCTTGCTCGTTCGGGGGGTTAAGGGAAGTGTCTACAGAATTCGAACTTACCCGAATGTTACAATGCGAGATCTGCCCCCATTATCTCCGTTTGCATGAAACTTGTCGCTCGCGCGAAAGCGAGTACGACCGAGGAATCGGATGCGGGAAAACTGCACGTCCGGGTCTGTAGCAGGGGCTCCGGGCAACCGGAGTCCCTGCGCCGGAGGCCATTCTTTGTCTCCTTTGCTGCCGGGGCAGGGCATTCAGGGGGAATCCGTGGTCTGTCCCCTATTGCCGGTCCCCTATTGCCGTGAATCCCCGCAGTTCGCCCTGTCGGATGGCGCTCAGCGCCCGCACCCAGGCCAGCAGGAGTTGCTGCTCGGCCGCGGGCGCGCGCAGCAGCGCCTGGACGAGTGCGGGTTGGGTCTCGGTTTCTTGCGCTGCGGTCACTTCAATCTCCTGATACATCAGATAAAAAGCCGGATGGTCGACTAAACCGCGCCCAGCGCGGTATGCGATGTTGTTGGATTGGCTCGGCCCCGGCAGACTCGACGATTGATGGAGTTGGCGCGGTTTAAAGTCTTGAAGAGCATCAATTTTAAACCGCGTCTCCACCGAGGTTGGTTAAATCCCCAAGGCCGAACACACAATGAAAATTACGCATTTCGCGCCGGACGCGGTTTAGCAGTGACGCCGGGGCGTTTTCTCCGGCGATTGTATCCGCGATGACTGTGGGCGTGGCCTTGATCGTTGGTTCGGCGGCAAGAAGATTGGAGGTTGAGGTGTTACGGTGAAAGTGCGTCGTCAGGCTATCCTGGTCTGGCGGCGTTGGGGCTGGAATAGTCAGGGCTGGAAGCCCTGACTACGCAGCCTTGCACGCCGGCAGTTGGGACAGTGGTCGAGGGAACCTTCATGCTCCGGGGTGGCGCGGGCGCCATGGCCGTTAGCCGGTCGACCGCGCTTCCATGCGACCCTGGTCCGGCTAACGGCCATGCAAGGAACATCCGCCACCCCGGACGATGAATGGCCCCCGTGGGAGCGGCGTCCCGCCGCGATGCGGTGCCGCGGTGATCGCGAACGCTGCGGTGACACGCCCGACCCCATCGCGGCGGGACGCCGCTCCCACAGGGTCGCTGCGCGACTTTCACGGTTAAGCCTCGACCTCCAGTGCGCCCCGACGATCATGGCCGCCGCTTTGATGCGGGGCGTTGATGTGACGGTGATGACCCATTCCAGTGGCTGAGGGTCTATCGTGGGAGCGGTCTGTGGCCGCGATGGGGTCTCGCGGGGACTTGAACATTGGGGTTCGCCGCGGCGTCGCATCGCGGCCGGAGGCCGCTCCCACGGGGCGGCGGGTGGTTTTCACGGTAACATGCGGCGCTTTGCGGGCTGACGACGCTTACCAGGATCGTCGATCGATCATTAAACCGCGCCAGCTCCAGCAGTCGTCGCGTCTGCCGGGGCCGATTCCATCCAATAACATCGCCTACCGCGCTGGGCGCGGTTTAGCAGAGACCGCAACGATGAATTACACCGCCATCCTCGACGCGCTGGGCCAGGCCAGCCTGTTCCAACTGTTTCGCTTGAACGTGGCCATCCGCAATCAGCTCGATGATCCGGCGCGCATCGCGGCGGTAAAGCGCGTGCTGCGTGTCGGTCAGACCATCCGCTGGTTTCACAGTACCGAGAACCGTCTGATCGAGGCGAAACTGTTGAAAATGAATCGGACACAGGCTGATGTTCAGGATCTGGCGGACGGGAGGCGGTGGACCATTCCGTTCTATCTGATCGATCTGGATGGTCAGGATGTGACGATCGGCGCGCGCAAGCGGCAAGCGCTGGACCGCAATCGTCTGAGCGTGGGTGATCGGGTGGGTTTCAAGGACCGCCAGGGTCAGGAGCGGTTCGGCCAGGTGGTGAAGCTGAATCCCAAGTCGGCGGCGGTCATGGTGGATGGGCTGCGCTGGCGGGTCGGCTATGGGCTGCTGGTGTCGGTGATCGATGGCGATCTGGGTGATGAACTGCTGGCGTTGCCGGGGCAGTGGGTCGCGATCACGGACGAGGATGCGCAGGGCGCGTCCTCAGCGCTACCCGGAGAGCAGTCGCTGTGTGAGGATGACGGCAGCGAGGACAGTGAGTTTGCCTGACCGGCCATGATCGGCGCTCCGGCCAAAACGATGATCCGGATTTGTCCACAGATGTCACAGATGAACACAGATTAAGAAGCGTATCTGTGAACATCGGTGTTCATCTTCCTATGGTACGGCGGGTAGTACAACAACTGGATGGGGTATAGATTTCCTCGGAAATTTCCTAATGCCCCGTACGCTTAAGCCACGCTTTGACCTGTTCGGGGTCCAACCCGCGTAAGCGCTCCTCGGGGTCCAACCCGCGTAAACGCTCCGCTGGGTCTAACCCGCGCAAGATCTCCTCAGTGTCCAACCCGCGTAAACGCTCCTCGGCGTCCAACCCGCGTAAACGCTCCTGCGGGTCTAACCTGCGCAAGATCTCCTCAGTGTCCAACCCGCGTAAACGCTCCTCGGCGTCCAATCCGCGCAAACGGTCCGCAACATCCATCCGTTCCAGCAGCGCTTGGCGCTCTTCCAGGCTGAGCGCGTGAAAATCGTCGATGAGCATCCGATACGTGTCAAGTTTGAAGTCGTCGAGTGTATAAGCCATGGTAGGCAGCTCCAGTCGATGGATGTTCGCTAAATGATAGCGCAGCAGGTGTGCCGCCGGGCTACGTGGCTGATAGTGCGCCAACCCATAGCGGATTCGATCCATTTCGCTGGCGAACAGTTCCCACGGGGCGTTGCGCGGGTCCTCGGCTAGGGCGTTCAGGACGATCAGGCGGATGCGGCGACTGCCCCAGTCGAGATCGTACACGCCAGGCCAGGCCGTGGGGTGCTGGGCACTCGGTGCAAGTTGGGTGAACAGCTTGGCAGGATAACGGGTGGCGACCGCGTAGAGGCGAAAAGCCGCCTCCGGCAGCAGCCGCTCGACGGCGGCCGACGGTTCCGCCGGGTCGGCGGGGCGCGCGGTCGCGGGCGCCGCGGCCGCCGCCTGAATGGAGGCGAGTTTGCGATAGGTGACGTAGTGGCCGATCAGTTCTTCCATCGCCCAGCCGTCGAGTGCTTCCTGTTTGGATTTAAAGCTGAGCACATTGTGGGCAGTGAGGTTTTCCAGCCCGTCGGGGAGCTCCGCCAGCGCCGCTGCATCGGTGACCGCCGCCGCGCCGGGCAGCCGTTCGATGATCAGCACGTCCAGCCGCTGGCTCTTGAGCGCCAGGTCTTTTTCCAGCCGTGGACGGTCCGCACAGCGGACCCTACGGGTCACGGTGTTGCCGTAGGGTCCGCTGTGCGGACCGACAACCTTGCGTCGGATCTCAGGAGCGGAAATTTCATCCACAGATGTCACAGATGAACACAGATGTTTTTCTTCATCTGTGAACATCTGTGACATCTGTGGATAAATCTTGGCGAGCGCTTTGGCCGGAATGGTGAACAGGGTCTTCACCGGACACGCTCTAGTTGCCGCTCCCGCAGCCAAATAAAGATGACAGGGGTGACGATGAGAATATGCACCAGGCTGGAGAGCATCCCGCCGACCACCGGGGCGGCCAGCGGCTGCATGATTTCGACGCCGGTGCGCTGAAGCCAGAAGATCGGGGTCAGTGACGCGATGGTGGTGGCGACGGTCATGACCTTGGGACGCAGCCGCAGCCGGGCGCCGGCTTTGACGGCTTGCGTCAATTCCGCGCGGGTCAACGGGCGGCCGAGTTCCTGGGTCATGCTTTGTACTGACTCCTCCAGATAGGTGACCATGATGACGCCGGTCTGGATGGCGGTGCCGAAGAGCGCGATGTAACCCACCCAGACGGCCACGCTGAAATTGAATCCCATCCAGGCTTGCAGCAGCACGCCGCCGGTGAGTGCGAATGGCACCGCCAGGAGGACATGGGCCGCTTCTCCCACCGAGCGGAAGGTCATCACCAGGGTCGCGAAGATGATGAGGATGACGGCGGGGACGACGTAGCCGAGGGTGGCCCGTGCGCGCAACTGGTTTTCGTATTGACCGGAGTATTCGATGGTCATTCCCGGTGCCAGGGTGATCTCGGCGGCGATGCGCTCCTTGATCTCCTCGACGAAGCCGCCCAGGTCGCGGTCGCGGACGTTGGCCTGCACGAAGACCCGCAGCCGGCCGTTCTCGCTCTGGATCTCGTTGGGACCGACGACGCGCTTGAGGTCGGCGACCTGGCGCAACTGCACGGTCGCGCCCGAGGGGGTGGCGACCAGGATCTCGCCCAGCCGGTCGATGTCGCCGCGTTCGGATTGTTCCAGCCGCACCTGAAGCGGCCAGCGTTCGCGGCCCTTGATGGTGGTGCCGACGCTGACCCCGCCAATCCCGGCCTCCACCTGACGGAAGACCTCCGCAACGCTCAGCCCGTAGCGGCCGAGCATCTCGCGCCGGACCTGAATCTCCAGATAGGGCTTGCCCTGCACCCGTGACGGCGCGACGCCGACCGCACCGGGGACGCGATTGATGACGCGCTCGACCGCGAAGGCCTGCTCCTGGAGTGCATCGAGATCGTCGCCGAAGATCTTGACGCCGACCTGGGCCCGGATGCCGGTGCTGGTCATCAGGATGCGGTTCTCGATCGGCTGGAGGAACCCCGGCACATAGCCGGGGACATTCATCAGGCGCTCCGACAGATCGGCGATGATCGATGCCTTGGTCGTCCCGGGCGGCCAGGCGTCGGGCGGCTTGAGCTGGATGGTGGTTTCGATCATCTCGACCGGCGCCGGGTCGGTCGCGGTGGCGGCCCGCCCCAGTTTGCCGGCCGCCGAGGCGACCGCCGGGTGCGCGCTGATGACCTGATCCTGCCAGGCCATGATGCGTTTTACCTCGCTGAACGCGGTGGCCGGCAGCAGCACCGGCATGAAGAGCAGCGACCCTTCCTCCAGGGTGGGCATGAATTCGGTGCCGAAGCCCTGGGTATGGCGGGCGATGGACTCGGGCAGGTGGGCGTTGAGGGCGCGCGGCAGCCCCCAGGCGATGACGATGCAGACGGCGAGCAGGCTGGTCGCGAGCCCCAACACGGTCTTGCGGTGGCACAGTGCCCAGTCGAGCGCCGGTTCGTAGAGGCGCAGCAGGCGCTGCATCAGCCAGTTTTCCGACTCCGGCTGGAAGGGGCCGCGGATCAGCAGGGTGCAGAACACCGGCACGGCGGTCACCGCGAGCAGGGTGGCCCCGATCAGGGCGAAGGTCTTGGTATAGGCCAGCGGATGAAACAGCTTGCCCTCCTGGCCGGTGAGCAGGAACACCGGCACGAAGGCGAAAATGATCACCAGCATCGAGAAGACGATGGGGCGCCCGACCTGGGTGGCGGCGGTCAAGGTCTGGGCGAAGACCTCGGCGGCGGTGAGCCGGCGGCGCAGCGCCGCCTCGGCGCGCTCGCAGTGCCGGATGACGTTCTCGGTCATGACGATGCCGGCATCGACCAGGACGCCGATGGAGATGGCGATCCCGGTCAGCGACATGATGTTCGAGGGGATGCCGAACTGATCCATCAGAATGAAGGCGATCAGGATGGATGCCGGCAAGGGCAGGGTGACGATCAGGATGCTGCGGAAATGGAAGAGAAAGAGGATGTGCATCAGCGTCACCAGGATGACTTCCTCGGTCAGCGCCTCCTTGAGGGTGGCGATGGCGCGCTCGATCAATTCGCTGCGGTCATAGAAGGCCGCCAGGCTGACACCCGGCGGCAGGCCGGGGCTCAGGCCGGCGATCCGGGTCTTCACGTCCTGGATGACGCGATAGGCGTTCTCGCCATAGCGCATGACCACGATACCGCCGACCACCTCCTGTCCATTCACATCGAGCGCGCCGCGGCGGAACTCGCCGCCGACGCGGATGGTCGCGACATCGCGCAGATACAGCGGGGTGCCGTTGCGCGGCAGTACCGGAATCTGTTCCAGGTCGGTGAGATCCTGCACCAGGCCGATGCCGCGGACGATGTATTCGGCGCCGTTTTCCTCGATGGTCTTGCCGCCGACATTGCGATTGCCGCTGCCGACGGCATCCATGACCTCGCCCAGCGTGGCGCCGTATTGCTTCAGTTTGAGTGACGAGACCTCGATCTCATACTGGCGGACGAAGCCGCCGATGCCGGCGACCTCGGCCACGCCCGGAACGGCGGCGAGTTGATAGCGGATGAAGGTATCTTGCAGGGTGCGCAACGAGCCCAGGTCCTGCGTACCCGAGGTGTCTTTGAGGTAATACTGATAGACCCAGCCCAGGCCCGTGGCATCCGGTCCGAGCCGCGCGATCACCCCCGCCGGCAGCAGGTCGCCCAATGAATTGAGCCGTTCCAACACGCGTGTGCGGGCAAAGTAGACATCGACCTCATCGGCGAAGATCACCGTGAGGAACGCAAAGCCGAACATGGAACTGGCCCGCACGGTCCGCACCCCGGCCAGGCCCTGCAATGAGACGGACAGCGGGTAGGTGATCTGATCCTCGACCTCTTGCGGCGAGCGGCCGGGCCAATCGGCATAGACGATGACCTGATTCTCCGAGAGGTCGGGAATGGCGTCGATGGGCACGCGCTGCAGCGCGACCAGCCCCCAGGCGCACAGGGCAAGCAAGCCGCTCAGGACCAGAAAGCGGTTGTGCAGCGACCAGTGGATGAGCCGGGCGATCATAGGGTCTATGCGTACTCCGTGCCAACTGAAGTTGCAGCGTCATTCCGGCAGGATGCCGGAATCCAGTGCCATGGATGGTACCTCGCAGCGGCCTTGATCGTAATCCCGGCCAGCGGCGTGCGTAGTCAGGGCTTCCAGCCCTGACGGTGTCAGGCCAGGATGGCCTGACTACGCACTCGGCGAGCGCAAATGGCCGGAATCTTGATCGAGGCCCTCGCGCGCACCTGGACCAGCAAGACACGATGGAACGCTCTACTCGTTCACTGCTTCGCCGCATTCGAGCATGGCGGACCCGAAGAAGGGGTTACGCAGTTGCCGCGACCGGGAGAGCCAGCGGGCGGTACCGAGCACCGGGGTCATGGGACACTGATAGATCCAGAGTTCCTCCCGGTGGTGGAGGTGCCGGGTGCGGGCCAGATCCGCCACGGCGGTGCTGAATGGCTCAAAGGCGCGGCGGGCCGCGTCGAGGTCGGACGCCTCGGCGAGCGTGCCGGTGAAGGCGGCCAGTTCACCCCGCGCCGTCGCGGCATCGCCGGCGAGATAGGCGGCGAGCGCCGCGCGCAAGGCGGGCAACTGCTGTTGGTAGGCGGCCAGATCATCGGCCGCGAGTGCGTTCGCGCCATCGGCGGTGGCGAAGGCCAGGGTACGCAGCAATCCGTAAGCCGCCTCGGCCGGCGGCGGAGGGGCGGCGGGAATCGTCACCGGCGGGCGATGGCCCTGGTGAGGGTCCGCCGCCGCACCCGCGTGGGCGAGTTGGGCCTGCGCATCGAGGATCAGGGCGGCCGTGGTCACGACCCGGTCGCCCGCGTTGAGACCACCAAGCACTTCGGCCTGGGTGTCGCCCACGCGGCCCAGCCGGATTTCACGGGCACGATAGCCGCCCTGCTCACCCAGAGCGAGATAGACGATCGGCCGGCCGCTGTGCTGCAGGACGGCCGCGCGCGGCACGAGCAGACGGTCCGGCGTGGTGACCGACACCAGCGCCTGGGCGGTCTGGCGGTAGCGCAGCCGTCGTTCGGGGTTCTCCAGGGTGACCCGCACGCGCGCCGTGCGGGTCTGTTCATCCAGGTTGGGGTCGATGAAGCTGATGGGGGCGGTCAGCACCTGGCCGGGGAGCGAGGGCACCGACACCTCCACGGTTTGGCCCAGGCGCAGCCAGGCGAGGTCGGGCTCGTAGGCGTCGAACACGAACCACATGCGCGAGAAGTCTCCGATCTCGAACAGCGGGTCGTTGGTCTTGACATATTGCCCCTCGTAGACGGCGCGCGAGACCACGGTGCCGGACAGCGGCGCGCGGATATTGACCATGGCGGTGGGCTTGAGCGTGCGGTCCAGGATGCGGATCTCCTCCTCGGTGAGACCCAATTCGAGCAGGCGTTCGCGGGCCGCCGCGCGCTCGGCGCGGGGGGAGGCGACCTCGCCGGCCTTGAGCCGTTCGACATACTGGCGTTGGGCGGTGAGCATTTCGGGGCTGAAGACGGTGGCGAGCGGCGCCCCGGCCGCCACCTCGGCGCCCACATAGTTGACCTGGAGTGTCTCGATGCGCCCCGGCACCCGCGCGGCCAGGATGCGATGCCGGGTGTCATCATCGTTGATGACCCCGCTGACACGCAGGGTGCGGGTCAGCGCACCCCGGGTGACCTCGCTGGTCGCGACGCCGGTGACGGCGATCTGGGCGGCGTTGAGCGTGACGCGGTCGGGATCGGCCGCCGCTGCCGCGCCGTTATCGCCGACGGCGACGAGGTCCATGCCGCAAATCGTGCAGCGGTCACCGGGTTTGTCTGACGTGATCCAGGGGTGCATGGGGCACTGATAGATCGGGGCCGCCTGGATTGATGCCAGGGGCTGGTCGGCGCCTCGCGGTTGGTCGGCCGGGCCGGCCTGGCCGCGGCCGAGCAGATAGCCGCCGCCGGCGAGCAGCAGGCCGAGGGCGAGCAGGATGGGGATTTTGATGTTCATCATCCGGTGACCGGGGCGACTGGACTGGAGGCCGACGCTTTAGCGGGCGGCGCCGCGTCCGGGTAATGGCCGTAGAATAAAACTCAGCCACTCCGTCAGCTGAACGTGGGAGCGGCCTCCGGCCGCGATGCGAAGCCGCGGTCACTCGCGACCCTGCGGCAGTTTGCGAGGCCCGGTCGCGGCCGGAGGCCGCTCCCACAATATCCCGGCCGGTAAAGCCTCGATTTTCGGTCCTGCGGCCGGAACGACGATGAAGGCCGCCAATCTCAAGCCTCGGGCTCCTCCCCGATCCACCCCTGCAAGGCCTTGATCAGGCCCTCGGCCTGGGCGCGACTCGAGATGTTGAACTTGGACTGCTGACGGTATTCACCGGCACGCTTCTGATAGCGGCGGATGGTGTATTTGTCCGGTCCATAGATCTCCTTGGTGCGGTCCCAGTCCTGATAACGGAAAAGGATGGTGGTCCAGGCGCCCTTGGACAAGATCACCTTGTCCAATTCCTTGCAGGTCTCGATGCCGTCTTCCGTGTAGGAGACGGTCAGGTCCTCGACCTTCTCGGTCATGTTTTCTCTCCGCGAGTCGATGGCGCGGCCCCTTTATGGACGGGCGCCGGATTGTTGCAATGCCTGCCGGATAGCAGCGGTGTTCTTACCCTTGGGATCCAAACCCAGCGCCAGTGCCAGCGGGGTTCGGCCGGACCCGTCGGGTCGGTTGACGTCGGCCCCGCGCGCGATCAGCCGCTTGACCGTTTCCAGGTGGCCCAGTCCGACCGCCAGGTGCAGCGGCGCGGCGCCGTGCGCGTCCGGTCGGTTGAGATCGGCGCCGCGCCGGAGCAGGAAGGCGAAACTATCGCGATCCGCGACCCCGGCCCGCACCAGGGCGAGCAGGATGGCCTGTGCGTCCACTGCCGCACCCTCCTTCACCAGCATGCCGGCAACCTGGGTTCTGCCGTTGATCAGCGCCAGCTCCAATGGGGTGCGTCCGGCACCATCCACGGCGACCAGCGATGCGCCATGTTGAACCAGTTCGCGGGCGATGCCGACCTGACCGGCCCTGACCGCTACGTGCAGTGGGTGGTTGCCGTCGCGGTCCGCCTGATTCAGATCCGTCTGCCAGTGGATGTGCCGTTTGATCTGATCCAGATCGCCCACCCGGACCGCCCGGCTCAGATCCACCGTCGGGTGCGCGGGTTCGTCGCAGCCCCCCAGCAGCAAGGTTGTCAACAGGGCCAGGATCAGGGCCGGTAGAGCGGACGGGTGGTGCATGGTGCGGATCGGTTTGGCGTATCTTACGGACTGAACCGCGGGTTCGTCCGGATGGTATCGACCGGGGGAACGGCTCGCAACCGGTATCCTGCCGGAGTCGCATTCGACGGCGGCACCAGCGCCGACTGCTTTCGGAGTCCTATGATCTGGAAATTCCTGCTGACGATCGTTGTGATGCTTGGCGCCTATCTGGTCGTTCGCACCAGATGGCGCGCAGCGGGCCGAGTCGGGGCACCGACCGCTTCGCCGTTGCTGCCTGCCGGTCTGGTCCGCACGGTCGCTTACGGGCTGCTCGGCCTCATGTTGGCGGGTTCGGGCTGGTACTTGTTTTGGCAGTGGGAGACCGACAATGCCGTGCTGGCGGTCGAGGTCGTGAACGCCAACACCGGGGCCGTCACCCGCTACGAGGCGCGCCGCCGCACCATCGAGGGTCGCGGGTTCCGCACCTTGGACGGCCGGGAGATTCGGCTCGCGGACGTGGAGCGGATGATCCTGGCGCCGGCCTCAGCCCACCGGCTGCCGGTCGGCGGTGCAGGTGAGGCGGCGAAGCCGGGCGGCGCCGAATGAGGCTAAACCGCGCCCAGCGCGGTCTGCGATGTTGTTGGATGAGAACGGCCCCGGCAGACCCGACAATTGCTGGAGCTGGCGCGGTTTAAGGTGACCAGCGCCCCGCCGCGGCCTCGTCGGTCGCCCGCGCTTCCACCCAGCGCTCGCCGTCAGGGGTCGTCTCCTTCTTCCAGAACGGTGCCCTGGTTTTCAGATAATCAATCAGGAACTCGCAGGCGCGAAAGGCCTCGGTGCGGTGTCGGCTCACCACCCCGACGAACACGATCGGCTCCTGTGGCGTCAGCAGGCCGACGCGATGGACGATGCGCAGACCCAGCAAGTCCCAGCGTGCGGCGGCCTCCGCGGCGATGGCCTCCAGGGCTTTCTCGGTCATGCCGGGATAGTGTTCGAGGGTCATGGCGCTGACCTCGCGATCGGCGTTGATGTCCCGCATCAGACCGACGAAGGTGACCAAGGCCCCCACCTGGGGCTTGCCGCGCCACAGGGCTTCCTGTTCGGCGGCGATCTGAAAGGGTTGTTGTTGGACTTGGATACTGATCATGGCCATCGCATGCCTATCGCCTCTCTACGGCTCGCCAGGATAACGACGAAGCGGCGACTCAGCGTCGATTCTCGTTCCGGCAAATCACAGCGGTTACGCGTTCGGTGCGTCAATTCAAAGTGTAACCTGGTTCTCATCGCGGCGTTCGGCCAAGGTCTAGACTTGCCTCGGTTGACTCTCAATGTGCGACTTCTGCCGTCAGTGATCGAGGCGAACGCGTCACAACACGGAACGACTCGGTCCGGTGCTGCGCTTGTGGAGTGCGTTGTGAGCCAGCCGGATCGAGGCGTCGCACGCGATATCCGGATGTAGGCGCGGGTTTCAGACCCTCCCCCTAGGGCCGGGTCTGAATATCAGGTACAACGGCAATAACGCCTTTCTGAGACACAGTCATCGGCGGCGACTTGAATAGATCGTTATGCGATGACGGTCGAGGTCAGGCGCTTCACATCTGCATCGGAGAACGACATGATCAGCAGTAACCGCACAGGCGCTCACGCATTCTTGAGAAAAGCCGTGATGGCCACGGTGTTGTCCGCTCCAGGGCTCTGGGTGATCGATAGCCAAGCCTGCTCGGAGATTATCCTTCCAGTCAATGGCGTCCAGTCGCCGGTCGTGTCGGCGCGGACGCTGGATTTTCCCATTGTCGACCAAAACCAAATCTGGGACGTCACCTTGAAGGCGTTTGAGCGAGGGGTTGAGTGGGAGTCCAGATTCGGGCTGTCGAGCGGCAAGACCTGGCGTAATTGGTACGGCTTCGTCGGCATGACCGCGCTTGAGTGGATCAAGAAGTTTCCGGGGATTGGGGGACCCTATATGCTGGATGGACTGAACGAATATGGTCTGTCCGCGGCGTTTCTATGGTTGGATGGCTCAATCTATCCCCGCTGGACCAGCGGACCCGAACAGCTTCTGTGGCTCGATACGGTCAATTACATTCTGGGGAATTTCAAGACCGTTGCAGAAGTGAATAACGCACTCACGAATTCGGCAAGCCCCGACTTCGTGAAGATAGGGGGCGTGTCGATCTCGAAATGGGTGCCGGTGCACGTCATCGTTCATGATAGCGCCGGTAAATCGCTGCTGATTGAGTGGGTTGAGGGAAAGCAGAATATTTATTGGGGTGATCAAATCGACAAGATCGGCGTGCTGACCAATGAGCCGCCATGGCCTGATATGCTCAAGGAACTGGCGAAACCGGAGATCAAGAACGCCAATCCGAAAAACGAGATGACGGGTCTCAAGGCTGACTCCGGACCGATATCACGTTTTACGAAACTTGCCAAGCTGCGGGAGTTCGCGACGCTGCGGAATAAGGATTACCTCCAGGTTGCGGTTCATCTGATCAACAACGTCGACGTGGTTCATGGAACCGACGTAACCCCCGACTTCGGCGATGATTACACCGGTCCGACGTTGATTCGCGACCACAAGCAGAAAAAGCTCTACTTTAAAGGTCAGAACAACCAAAGCTTCCGCCTGATCGATCTTGGCGAAATTCGCTTTGACACGGCTGGTCTATCAAAGAACGCGATACTCGCAGACCCGAAACCTGGTGATGCCTACTATGACAAATACCGGTTCAGCCAGGATGTCACCGCGCTCTTGACTGCCGCTCGTCTGGAGTGGGACGGGACCGAGTCAGGCCCGAAGGTGCTGAGTGTCACTGTGTCGATGTCCGCCGAGGATCTGCTCAAGCTGCCGCCGGACATGCGGACTGGAAGCATGTTCATCTATGCGGTAACCCCATACCAGGAGGTCTACCAGTGGTTGAGCGATGGTTGGACCTCGGTGACCGATGGTTCCCTCTCGCCCGTCTACACCGGAGCACTTGCCAGCGAGACCTTTATGGTCGATCTCGAGCGGCTGCCGGTCAGTGCAGAGAATCAGTTTGGCACGAAGATCTATGCGGGTTACGGCGTATCAAGCACCGAAATGTTCCTGGCTGATCGCCAGAAACTGGTCTTTGTAATCGGCGATTATGAGGATTTCAAGAATCAGGAGGACTGATCACGCGGGGTTAGCGGACGGCCTTGACCATCGTTCCGGCCAGTGCCCTGGCGTCGTGCACCGGAGGCCACGCAGCCGCGATGTCGACCGGCTAAAGCCTCGGCCTCCGGTCTTCGGGCGGCCGGAACGATGATCACGATTGCTGCCGGCCGGTCTCGACCGGCCCGGGAAATTTCCTGTCCTTCGTTCTCAAGCGGAGCATCTTGTACTATGCTCCCTCGTTTCAGGCGGGGTGATCGGCCGACGTTCGTTGCCTTGACTGACCAACCCGATGGCGAGGTGTGATCGATGGGGATATTTACCCGATTTTTGCTCATTGTCTGTCCGCAGGAGCTTCACTGCGCGCCCGACGGCATGCATCCGGCGTTCGACGTCCGATTCACCGCGGATGGCGAGATTCCCTTTCCGCAAGTCATCCTGCGTGCACCGGGGATGCAGACACTGCTCAATGGCGACGCCATTCGGTCCAGCCAGGCCGCTTCCGGCGAATGGACCTATGTCGCTGCCGTGCCGGTGGGGAGCATTCCGGGCCACCGCATCAGCGTCCAGATCGAAGGCTGTCGCCAGGCCGACATCGCTCATGCGCAGGGCGAAGACTGGATCAAGAATGATCGGGATGTGCATCTGATTCATCCCCAACGAGTGAAAGCCGAAGCCCGCGTTGCGGTATCCGGCGGTGCCGAAGTGAAGCTCTACTTCGGTATCCACAAGCACATGCACCAGCCCTATTACAATACCACCGACCGATACTACTGGGATGGCGAGAAAGACGGAATTTTCGGCTCACGCGGCGGCAACTATACCGATTTCATTCCCACCGCCGTGCAGCAATACAGTGACGGCCAACTGCCGCATGCGGGGTTGTCGACGAGTTGGAGCGGCTCACTGATCGAGCAACTTGATCGCTGCGGCGACGAGGGATTTTGCGGCGGCCGTTTCTCCGGCTGGAACCATGCCCTGCGCCGGATGGGCGAGCTCAGAACCGAACTCGGCAACCCGCGTGTCGCTTTTTCAGCCTTCGGTTTTTTCCATCCGCTGATGCCGCTGATTCCGGCGCAGGACATCGTTCGGCAGATCGCCTGGCACCGCGATGTGATCCAGCGGGCGTTCGGTGTCGAGGCCTCGCGCGTGCTGTTTCCGCCGGAAACCGCGTTTCACGTGCGCATGATTCCGGCGCTGATCGAGGCCGGTGTGACGGCGGTGATCTATGACTCGATTCACCGCTTTCGCGCCTGTCGCGATTACCCCTATGCCGGCCTCGGCGAGGGTATGTTGCCGCCGAACGCGGCCGAACAGACCAATCCGCCGGTGGATGACTGGGTGCAATTGCAGAATATCTGGGCCGGATCGAAAATCTCACCGCGCCTGTTGCGGCCCGAATACGTGGGCTACGAAGACCCGGACGGCAAGCTTCACACCATCATTGCCGTTCCGGCCGAGCGCTATATCGGCAACGAGGACGCGCGCGGCGGCTTCGGTGCACTGCAGTATGCGGATGTGCTGGGCCAGGTTTACGAGCGGATCGTCGAAACCGGCAGCTACGATCCCGCGCATCCGCCGTTCTTCCTGCTGCATTCGGACGGCGACAATCACGGCGGCGGTGCGGACAGCTACTATGGGCACAACACCGGTCGGCTGGTCGAGTGGCTGCAGCAGGACAGCCGCTTCGAACTGACCACTACCGAGGATTATCTCCAGCGTTTCCCGCCCGACCCCACTCAGGTGGTTCACATCGAACCGGGTTCCTGGGCCGGTGCCGACAACGGCGATCCGCAGTTCATGAAGTGGTTCAGCCGCTACGACCAGCCCTATTCGCCTGATCTGAACTCCTGGGCCGTGCTCACCGCCTTCCAGAATGCCGTGCATACGCTGGAAGACAACGCGCCCGATCATCCGGAACTGGCCGAGGCTATCCGTCTGCTGTTGACCGCCGAAACCAGTTGTTATTGGTACTGGACCGGTCAGTACCTCTGGGACCAGCAGGTCACCAACGCGGCCAACCTGGGGCTTCGGCTGCTCAAGCCGGCGCTCGACGCGCTGATCGCGGCCGGGCAAGATCGTCTTGGGCCCACCATCTTCGCACCCTGGGTGACGCCGGAGAATCCGGGCGGCAAGCGCTGGGGGCAGGGATGCCTGCTCGATGCGTCGCGCCAGGGCGTCGCGCACACCTTTGTCGCCGATGTCTCAGGGCTGAAACGGGTCGAACTGGTGCTGCGCACCCCGGCCGGGGAACAACGCCTGACGATGGACAACCACGGCCCCTATCCGTGCGAAACCGGGGCCACGGTGACCGCGGACTACCTGACCGCCGACCTGCCGATCGGTGTTGGCGACGTGCGTTACTACATCGAAGCGGAGGATCGACGCGGCAACCTGTCCAGGGGGGCCTTGGAGCGTATCCGGCTGCCCTGAGGAATCTCACCTATATCCGAGAAGCTTGATACGGATTATCCTACCCGCATTATCGCCGTCATACGTGATAACCGGAGGTAGGGGCGGGTTTCAAACCCGCCCCAACACGACGGTCTGTGAGGAAGACACCAACGGCCGCGGGGCGCAGCCCGGTCCTGTACCGGGCTCGCACCCTCGGCGCACCACAGGGCAATCGCTTTTCGGAGACCATCCTTCGTGAAAGCTAAGAATACATGGGGTCAGTTGACTGCCGCGGATGCCAGTCATTCGACCGTTCGCATCGTTTCCAGGTTTTTTTTGTGGTATCGCATTGAGGCCATCGAACAGACCCGGTTGAACAGTCGCCGCCGTTCGCTGCGGCCGGGACAGCGTGCGCTGGTTCCCAGATGGACGATCAGGTCCGTGCGCGCCGCTGCGACCGGGCACCGGCTTTGATTATTTTTCCGGCCACAAGATAGCCGGAAGTCGAAGCTTTAGCCGGTCGATATCGCATTTACATGGCCCAGGAAGCCTCGACCACCGGTGTGCGAGGCTTCGGCATTGGTCGGGACGATGATCGAGGCCGCCTGGGCGTACCAGGCTGCTAAGAGTTTGAAAGGCTTCGGTCGTCACGCACGGGGCCAGCGCATCCTCGCGGGATCAACAACGCGATTACGACAACGACAACGACAACGTCCGAGACAGCAAAGGTGTCCCCTAATGGGCATGTCTGACTTATCAGCGAACTCGTCCCGATGATGATTGTCGAAGCAGACGCGGCAATGTGGAAATATACAAATTCTCCACTTGCGCACGAGCCCAGGGGGTTCTGCGCAGGAATTTCAAACTGGATTTCACCGACGGCTCGTTTTTGAAACAATTGATGCTGATCTTGTCAGCGAGCCCATCCCAGCCGTAATAATCGACAAGCGTCAGGACAACACGTTCCAGGCTAACCCCGTGTAATGGATTCTTCGGTTGTTCGCCGGTCATGGTTCACATGCATCCTGATTGATCGGTACTGCGTGGACACTGAAGGCCCATTACGACGACCACGCGATTCATCTGGACGAGGTGTTTGAGTGTCCTGGCGCCGGCGCGGCATCGCCGGTAGCCGGCGCGGCTCGGTGCCTACCTGACGCCGCGGGCGATGCGAGGGGTCAGGCGATCCTGCGACGGCGGCGGCTTTAGATCTTTGATTGGCGGAGAGGGTGGGATTCGAACCCACGGTACGCTCGCGCGTACACCTGATTTCGAGTCAGGCCCGATCGGCCACTCCGGCACCTCTCCTGGGACTGGGGCGCCACACAAGTTGCAGCGAGTTGTCCATCTTATCCGTGTGGGGTGTTCTTGTCCATGTCTTCGCATCCGCGCGGGGTCGAGCCGGAGGGCGGCGCAGGAGGCGCGGATGAAGGCGATGGGGTCGCCTTGGTCAGGCGCGCGCCCCGTGCATCGACCGTGACTGCGGTCGCGCGGCCATGTTTCAGGGCTGCCGCCCGCATGAGGCGCTTGCCGCCCGCCGCTCATCAATGATAAACTCTAGCCAAGGGTTGGGGCGGGCGTTTTAAAGTGATCGTGCGTCTGGTTTTCCTATCCCTATTTCTTCCTTGAATAGTCGGTTGCTGCTCAGGGGGCGGGTCCGTGGCGTTGTCGGAGACCCGATTCAGTGAATAAGATCCAAACGATTCAAGGGCAAGGACGTCGTGACTTCATCACCGTCGTATCAGGCCTTCCGCGTTCCGGCACCTCGATGA
>Ga0247839_1004398_pt1 | contig 18158 bp, 17 predicted proteins | sample LaCruzMarch2015__6_FD_192405 | JGI IMG/M metagenome (GOLD analysis project Ga0247839, IMG submission 192405) | Freshwater microbial communities from meromictic Lake La Cruz, Castile-La Mancha, Spain - LaCruzMarch2015_16m | ecosystem: Environmental > Aquatic > Freshwater > Lake | place: Spain... | reverse complement strand
ATTGTGGTAAATATAAACGTATTCGCTATAAAGGCATTGTTTGTGATCGTTGTGGTGTTGAAGTTACTGAGAAAAAAGTAAGACGTGAACGCATGGGACATATCAATTTGGTAGTTCCAGTTGCTCATATTTGGTATTTCCGTTCATTGCCTAACAAAATTGGGTATGTATTAGGAATGCCTACAAAAAAATTAGACATGGTGGTTTACTACGAACGTTATGTAGTTTGTCAGCCAGGTTTAAAGCAAAATGATGGTGTGTTAATGAACGATTTGTTAACGGAAGAAGAATATTTAGATATTCTTGATTCGTTGCCAAAAGACAACCAACATTTAGATGATGAAGATCCGAACAAATTTATTGCTAAAATGGGTGGTGATGCACTTTGGTTTTTACTAAGTCGTGTTGACCTTGATGCAATGAGTTTTGATTTACGTATAAAAGCTAGTACAGAAACTAGTCAGCAACGTAAAGCTGAAGCTTTAAAACGTTTAAAAGTAATTGAAGGATTCCGTTCGGCTCAAGAAAGTGGTGAAAATCGCCCTGAGTGGATGGTTGTTAAAATTTTACCTGTAATTCCACCAGAATTACGTCCTTTAGTTCCATTAGAAGGTGGACGTTTTGCTACTTCTGATTTGAATGATTTATACAGACGTGTTATTATCCGTAACAATCGTTTGAAACGCTTAATGGAAATAAAAGCTCCTGAAGTAATTTTACGTAACGAAAAACGTATGTTACAAGAAGCGGTAGATTCATTATTTGATAATACAAGAAGAGTAAGTGCTGTAAAAACTGAAGGTAATCGTCCTTTAAAATCTTTAAGCGACATGCTAAAAGGTAAACAAGGTCGTTTCCGTCAAAACTTATTAGGTAAGCGTGTGGATTATTCTGGTCGTTCGGTAATTGTGGTTGGTCCTCAATTAAAATTACACGAATGTGGAATTCCTAAAAACATGGCTGCTGAACTTTTCAAACCATTTGTTATTCGTAAATTACTAGAACGTGGTATTGTAAAAACAGTAAAATCGGCTAAGAAATTAGTGGATAGAAAAGAGCCAGTAATTTGGGATATTTTAGAAAATATTTTAAAAGGACATCCTATTTTATTAAACCGTGCACCTACACTACATAGATTAGGTATTCAAGCATTCCAACCAAAATTAATTGAAGGAAAAGCAATCCAATTACATCCATTAGTTTGTACTGGTTTTAATGCGGATTTTGACGGGGATCAAATGGCTGTTCACGTACCATTAGGAAATGCAGCAGTTTTAGAAGCACAATTATTGATGCTTGCTCCTCACAATATTTTAAATCCTGCTAACGGTGCGCCAATTGCTGTTCCTTCACAGGATATGGTTTTGGGGTTATATTATATTACTAAAGGTAGAAAACATACTCCTGAACATCCTGTAAAAGGCGAAGGTTTAAGTTTTTACTCACCTAATGAAGCCATTATTGCCTTTAATGAACGTAAAGTAGCTTTGCATGCATTTGTAAAATGTAAAGTAAACATTATTGAAGATGGTGTTTTAGTAAATAAATCAATTGATACAACAGTTGGTAGAATTTTATTTAACCAAGTAGTTCCTGCTGGATACGGTTATATCAACGAATTATTAACTAAGAAAAACCTTAGAGATATCATTGGTTCGGTAATAGCTGAATGTGGTATGGATAAGTGTGCTAAATTCTTAGATGATATCAAAGAAATAGGTTTCCATTTTGCTTTTAAAGGCGGATTGTCATTTAACTTAAGTTATGTAATGATACCGGAAGAAAAAGGAAAATTTGTGAAAGAAGCACAAGCAGAAGTAGCAGAAATTTGGAGCAATTACGAACAAGGTTTTATTACAAACAATGAGCGTTACAACCAAGTAATTGATATCTGGACACGTATAAACTCACGTTTAGCTGATACATTATTAACTCAATTGAAAAATGATAACCAAGGATTCAACCCTATTTATATGATGTTGGATTCTGGAGCCCGTGGTTCTAAGGAGCAAATTCGTCAGTTAGGTGGAATGAGGGGATTAATGGCAAAACCACAAAAGAATTTAAGTGGTGGAACTGGTGAGATTATTGAAAATCCAATTCTTTCTAACTTTAAAGAAGGTTTGTCGGTTATTGAATACTTTATTTCAACTCACGGAGCTCGTAAAGGTTTGGCCGATACAGCTTTAAAAACAGCCGATGCGGGTTATTTAACTCGTAGGTTACATGATGTGGCTCAAGATATTGTTATCAATGAAGAAGATTGTGGTACTTTACGTGGTATTCCAATTAGTGCTTTAAAAGACAACGAAGAAGTAGTTGAAAGTTTATACGAACGTGTATTAGGTAGAACTAGTTTACACGATGTTTATGATCCTATTTCAGGAGAATTATTTGTTTCGGCTGGTGAACAAGTTATTGAAAAAATAGCTGCAAAAATTGAAGCTAGTTCAATAGAAATAGTAGAAATTCGTTCGGCATTAACTTGTGAAACTCAATTAGGTATTTGTGCAAAATGTTATGGTAGAAATCTTTCTACTGGTAGAATGGCTCAACGTGGAGATTCAGCTGGAGTAATTGCAGCGCAATCAATTGGTGAACCAGGAACACAGTTAACGTTACGTACTTTCCACGTGGGTGGTACTGCATCGAATATTGCGAATGAAAGCCAAATGAATGCTAAGTTTGGTGGTATATTAGAATTTGAAGAAATTAGAACTGTAGAAATGAAAACTGATGAAGGTGTTTTTGATACTATCATTGGTCGTCAGGGAGAAATAAGAATATTAGACGAAATTACCCGCAACCCAATTATTACTGTAAATATTCCTTACGGAGCGCATTTACAAGTTAAGAGTGGTGCTAAGATAGCTAAAGGTGATGTTATTTGTTCTTGGGATCCATACAATGCGGTAATTCTATCAGAATTCCCGGGTAAATTACAGTTTGAAGGAATTATAGAAAACATTACTTTTAAAGAAGAAAGTGATGAACAAACAGGTCATAAAGAAAAGGTGATTATTGAATCGAAAGATAAAAATAAAACACCTTCAATTATTGTAAACGATAAAAAAGGAAATCCTTTAAAAGAATACAATATTCCTGTAGGCGCACATATAGTTGTAGAAGATGGAAAAACTATTGGACCAGGAGAAATTTTAGTAAAAATACCACGTGTAGCAAGTAAAACACGTGATATTACAGGAGGTTTACCTCGTGTAACTGAACTATTTGAAGCTCGTAACCCTAGTAATCCAGCTGTAGTTACTGAAATAGATGGTGTAGTTAGTTTTGGAGGTATTAAACGTGGTAACAGAGAGATTATGGTTACAACGCGTGATGGTGAAAGCCGTAAATACATGGTTCCATTATCGAAACATATATTAGTTCAAGAAAACGATTTCGTAAAAGCAGGTTCTCAATTATCTGATGGTTCAATTAGCCCTCAAGATATTTTAAGAATTGAAGGACCTTTATCAGTTCAGCGTTATATTGTAAATGGAATACAAGAAGTTTACCGTTTACAAGGTGTAAAAATTTCAGATAAACATATCGAGATTATTGTACGCCAAATGATGCAAAAACTAGAAGTTATTGATCCAGGCGATACTTTATTCTTAGAAGGAGAAACTGTTGATAGATTCAAATTCAAGAAAACAAATGATTGGATTTTTGATAAAAAAGTAGTTTTAGAAGCAGGTGATTCTACTAATTACAAACCAGGACAAATTATTAGCGTTAGAAAATTACGTGATGAAAATTCACAATTGAAACGCAAAGATTTACGTTTGGTTGAAGTGCGTGATGCTGAATCGGCAACTGCAGTTCAGGTAATTATGGGTATTACTAAATCATCATTAGGTACTCAAAGCTTTATGAGTGCTGCATCGTTCCAGGAAACAACAAAAGTACTGAACGAAGCTGCTATCCATGGTAAAGTAGATAAGATGTTAGGATTGAAAGAAAACGTAATTGTTGGACATTTAATTCCTGCAGGAACTGGACTACGTGATTATGAAAAATTAGTAGTTGGAAGTAAAGAAGAATACGAAGCATTGTTATCATCGAAAGGTGACGACTAAGCAAATAGTATAATATAAACAAAAGAGCTACTTAGAAGGAATTTTAAGTAGCTTTTTTGTTATTAATTAAGTGTATTAGTTTGCAAAAACTAATATTTGCTAATTACAAAATGAACTATTTATCCAAAAACAAAATAATTTTAAAAAGAATGCTTGTTTTAGAAAATAAAAATGATAATTTCGCAGCCCTAAATTTTTAAAAAATAACAGTTTAAAATGGCAACCAAAACAACAAAAACAAAAGAAGAGAGTGTTGTCCTTAACAACTATGAGTCTGTGATCATTTTCACACCCGTACTCTCTGAAGAACAGCTGAAAGACGCTGTTGCCAAATACCGTAAAATAATTACGGAAAATGGCGGAGAGCTGATTCATGAAGAAAACTGGGGGTTAACCAAATTGGCATACCCTATTCAAAAGAAAACGACTGGTTTTTACCATATTTATGAGTACAAAGCACCGGCATCTTTTGTAAGTACCTTCGAATTAGCTTTCAGACGCGATGAACGTATCATGCGTTTTTTATCAACTGTGTTAGACAAACATTCAATTCAATACAATGTGCGTAAGCGCAATGGTGAATTCAATCAAGGAAAAAACGCAACTAAACAACAGGAGGCTAAAAAGTAATGGCAAAACCACAAAAAAAGTATACTGGTTCGTCAGTATTTAATACTACGCCAGATGCTGCACAGCGCAAAAAATACTGTCGTTTTAAAAAGAATGGTATCAAATATATTGACTATAAAGATGCTAACTTCTTATTGAAATTTGTAAACGATCAAGGTAAAATTTTACCTCGTAGATTAACAGGTACATCATTAAAGTTCCAACGTAAAATATCACAAGCTGTAAAACGTGCTCGCCACATTGCAGTATTGCCTTTTACTGGTGATATGATTAAATAATTTAAATTGAAGGAGAACATACAGAGATGAAAATTATTTTGAAAGAAAATATGAAACACGTTGGTAAACAAGGTGAAGTAGTAACGGTTAAAGATGGTTATGCCAACAATTATTTATTTCCAAAAAGATTGGCTGTTTTAGCCACTACAGGAAATATTAAAATGATGGAAGAAAACAACCGTCAAGGGGCAATGAAGCGTGAAAAAATGAAAGCTGATGCTTTAGCTACTAGCGAAAGCATGAACGAAATGGTTATTACAATTGCAACTAAAGCAGGAGCTAATGGCAAAATATTTGGTTCAATAACTCCACTTCAAGTTGCGCAAGCGCTTAAAGTAAAAGGTTATGATATAGATAGACGTAAAATTGAAATCAATGATATTAAGGTTTTAGGTAGCTACGAAGCTATTGTAAACTTACATCGTGAAGTTTCGGTTACTATCAAAGTTGAAGTAATATCAGAATAAAAAACTAAATAAATCCTTGCAGAGATTGCAAGGATTTATTTAAAATGGTCTCTTAGCTCAGCTGGATAGCTATCGGGAGGATAGAGCAACGGTTTTCTAATCCGCTCGCTAGCGGACGAAGGTTCAGTTAAGAATGAGAGTAATCTCAAAAATGTAAAAAAATGGTCTCTTAGCTCAGCTGGATAGAGCAAAGGTTTTCTGATCCGCTAGCTAGCGGACGAAGGTTCATTTAAGAATGAGAGTAATCTCAAAAATGTAAAAAAAATGGTCTCTTAGCTCAGCTGGATAGAGCAACGGTTTTCTGATCCGCTAGCTAGCGGACGAAGGTTCAGTTAAGAATGAGAGTAATCTCAAAAATGTAAAAAAAATGGTCTCTTAGCTCAGCTGGATAGAGCAACGGTTTTCTAAACCGTAGGTCGAAGGTTCGAGTCCTTCAGGGACTACTGAAAGTAGTCTAAACGCGCTGTAAACATTATGTTTACAGCGCGTTTTTTTGTTTCTGGGTAAACAAGGGTAAATTTCATTCTTCACTGTTAATAAATTGTATAATTTTTATTCAGCCTAATTTACAAGTTTATTGCCTTATATTGCATGCAATAACAAAAATAAATGGCTCAAATAGATAAAATTAAAAGAATGGTTGAACAGGTTTTTGCCAAAAACCAACGCAAACTTTTAAATTATAAACAAATAGCTGCAAAGCTAGAATTAGCTAGCACGGAAGAAAAGAATTTAGTGCTTCTTGCAATTAAACAATTACTAAAAACTGGTGCCTTAGAAGAAGTACAACCTGGAAAATTTGCCTCAGTTTTTACTGCAACTTTTATAGAAGGATATGCCGATGTAACACAACGTGGTGGTGCTTATGTAAAGCCAACCGACATGGAACGTGGCGATGATAGCAAAGATATTTTTATACAAAAAGATTATTTAAACACTGCGCTGCATGGCGATTTGGTGAAAGTGCAATTGCTTTCTGCCAAAAATAATGACAGACCAACAGGCGAAATTGTTGAAATTATAAAACGTGCTCGAACTACTTTTGTGGGTACTATTCAGGTAAGCAGCAGTTACGGATTTTTGGTGGCAGACGATAAAAGAATGTATGCCGATATTTTTATTCATAAAGTCGATTTAGGTAAAGCAAAAGATGGTGATAAGGTAATTGTTGAATTGACTCATTGGATGCCTCACGATGAAAGTCCGAGTGGAAAAGTAATAGAAATATTAGGACGACCAGGTGAGCATAATACTGAAATGAACGCCATTGTTGCGGAATTTGGTTTTTCAACTAAGTTTCCTGAAAATGTAGAGAACGAAGCCAAGCAATTTAGCGATAAAATAAGCAGTGATGAAATTAAGAAAAGACGTGATTTCAGGAAAACGCTTACTTTTACCATTGACCCAATAGATGCCAAAGATTTTGATGATGCCATTTCGTTAAAAGATTTGGGAAATGGAATTTATGAAATAGGAGTTCACATTGCTGATGTATCGCATTATGTAACACAAAAATCAGCTTTAGATAATGAAGCTTATGTGCGTGGAACTTCGGTTTATTTGGTAGATAGAACCATTCCAATGCTTCCCGAAAAATTATCGAATGGTTTATGTTCATTGCGACCGCACGAAGAAAAATTAACTTTTTCGGCTGTTTTTAAAATAAATAGCAATGCCGAAGTGTTGGAACAATGGTTTGGCAAAACAGTCATTTATAGCGATAGACGATTTACATACGAAGAAGCGCAAGAGCGCATAGAAACTGGCGAAGGCGATTATGCCAATGAAATTATTTTATTGAATAATTTGGCTAAAAAAATGCGTGATGAACGCTTTAAAGATGGTGCCATAAGTTTTGAAACCGAAGAAGTAAAATTTAAATTGGACGAAAACTTTAAACCAATTGATATTTACATAAAAGTTAGAAAAGATGCCCATAAATTGGTAGAAGAATTCATGCTTTTGGCCAATAAAAAAGTGGCGGAATATGTTTCTAATATGGGTAAAGCAAATCATAAATATACTTATGTTTACCGTGTACACGAAAGCCCTAACGAAGATAAACTAAAGTTATTTAGCACTTTTGCTGCCCGATTTGGTTACCGTGTTCAGCTAGATAATGCCAATAAAGTTTCCAAATCATTGAATAATTTATTGGTAGAAGTGGAAGGAAAACCTGAACAAAATTTAATTCAAAGTCAGGCAATAAGAACCATGAGTAAAGCAGTTTACAGCACCAAAAAGTCTGGTCATTATGGATTGGCTTTTGATTATTATTCACACTTTACATCACCCATTCGCAGGTATCCTGATTTAATGGCACACCGACTTTTGTTCGATTATTTGAATGGTGGCAAAAGTGCCAATCAAGAAGAATACGAAGTAATGTGCAAGCAATCTTCCAGCATGGAACAAAAGGCTGCCGATGCGGAACGCGCAAGTGTTAAATACAAACAAGTAGAGTACATCAAAGATTTTGTTGGCCAAAACTTTGAAGGAATAATTAGTGGTGTTACCGATTGGGGAATGTATGTAGAAATTACAAAATACAAATGTGAAGGATTGATAAAACTAGCCAATATTCACGATGATTATTACGAATTTGATGAAAAAAATCTTTGTATTGTTGGACGTGCCACTCGTAAAATTTATCAATTAGGCGATACAGTAAATGTAACAGTAGCAGCAGCCGATATGATTAAGCGCCAAATAGATTTAGAAATGGAAGGAACTGGAGTTTTAAAAGCTACACGTAGAAATCAAGAAAGATTTACCAGAGAAAAAGAAAGAAGTAGGGGAGGTAAAAGCACTAAAAAACGTAGACGTTAGTTATTATAATAAAAATAAGAAATGAGGATTTCTAAATCAATTATTTATACGTTGATTTCAGTATTAACGATTTCAACATTGCCTAGTTGCAAGAGCAAAAAAAAATGCCCAGACTTTACCCAAGTTGATGGAAAGGTAAAAGTAGATAGGCATGGTTTGGTTAAGAAAAAGAAAATTAAAGCACCAAGAAGTAATCAAAATTTTTAGCCAAGAAATACAAGATTTATAATTTCAAAAGCTATTAATTATTGAATTACGTTCCTTTTATTCTTTTTATAACAGCTGGAAAAAAAATGTAGCTTAACATTCCTAATTCTACTAACATTGCGATGGAAATAATTGCAAAATAGAATACAAACATGCCTATGGCGGTTAATGATATGATTGTAGTTTTCATGATTTTTATGTTTTAGTTTTTTTGTTCTATTACACTAATACCAACATTGTTCCATAAGATTAGTAGTCTAGTAATATGCGTTTTATGTTTTTGATTATTGTAAAAAAGTTTCATTTTGACACAGCTCAATTTCATAAATGGAAATTCATCACATAAAAATGTGTATAAGCATTTTAGATAAATGCTTGTTTTTTAAAATAAAAAATCAAATTTGCGCCCATTCTGATATATAATTTAATATCAATAATAAAAAAATGAGTAAAAACTTAGTAATTGTAGAGTCACCAGCAAAAGCCAAAACAATAGAAAAATTTCTTGGAGATAACTATATTGTTAAAAGCTGTTATGGCCATATCCGTGATTTAGCCAAAGGCGATGAAGCAATAGATATAAAGAATAATTTTTTTCCGCATTACGAAGTAAGTGATGATAAAAAGGCTGTAGTGGCCGAATTAATCAAACTTTCTAAAGCTGCTGAAACGGTTTGGTTAGCATCCGATGAGGATAGGGAAGGGGAGGCCATAAGTTGGCATTTAAGCGAAGTGCTTAAATTAGATATTAAGAAAACCAAAAGAATTGTTTTTCATGAAATTACTAAACCAGCCATTTTAAAAGCTGTTGAAAATCCACGTTTAATTGATAAAAACATGGTAGATGCGCAGCAAGCACGTAGGGTTTTAGATAGATTGGTAGGTTTTGAATTAAGTCCGGTTTTATGGAAAAAAGTTCGTCCAAGTTTATCTGCCGGAAGGGTTCAATCGGTAGCTGTTAAATTAATTGTAGAACGCGAGCGTGAAATCAATAACTTTAACTCAAATTCTGCTTTTAAAATTACTGCTAAGTTTAACGTTGGTGGCAAACAAATGGATGCTGAATTACCAAAACGTTTTGAAACAGAAGCTGAAGCAATGGCATTTTTAGAAAAATGTAAAAACGCCACTTTTAGCATCAAAAACTTAGAAGTAAAACCAGCAGAAAAAAGTCCGGCAGCACCATTTACTACTTCAACATTACAACAAGAAGCAAGCAGGAAATTAGGTTTTGGTGTAACCATGACAATGAGCGTGGCTCAAAAATTATACGAACATGGATTTATTACTTATATGCGTACCGATTCGGTAAACTTAAGTGAAACAGCCATTCAAAATGCAAAGGAAAATATTATCAATAATTATGGCGATAAATATTCAAATCCTAGAAAATATACCACCAAAAGCGATACCGCACAAGAAGCTCATGAGGCCATTCGTCCTACTTATTTCGAAAAACCAGAAATAGATGGAACAGCCCAAGAAAAACGTTTGTACGATTTAATTTGGAAACGTGCCATTGCTTCGCAAATGAGCAAAGCGCAAATTGAAAGAACTTTAGCCACAGTTTCAATTTCATCAATGAATGAAACTTTTACAGCAACTGGTGAAGTGTTGAAATTTGATGGTTTTTTAAAGGTATATTTAGAAAGCACCGATGATGAAGGCGATGATGAAAACAGTAAAATGTTACCACCTTTAAAAGTTGGAGAAAACTTAAGCTTAATAAATATAGACGCTACAGAGCGTTTTACCCGTCCTGCTCCAAGATATACCGAAGCAAGTTTGGTTAAGAAGCTAGAGGAGCTAGGAATAGGCCGACCAAGTACTTATGCGCCAACTATTGGAACGGTTCAAAAACGTGGTTACGTAGTTAAAGAAGATAGAGAAGGAAAAGAAAGAAATTTTACCGTTTTATTCTTTGAAAATAACAATATTTCTAGAAGCGTAAAATCGGAAAAGTTTGGAAGTGAAAAATCTAAATTATTTCCAAGTGATATTGGAATGGTGGTAACTGATTTTTTAGCCAAACATTTTGAAAATATCATGGATTATGGCTTTACAGCCAGCGTAGAAGAGGAGTTTGATAAAATTGCCCGTGGGCAATTGGTTTGGAATAACATGATTGCCAAATTCTATACGCCTTTTCATAAAGAAGTAGTAAATACAAGTGAAAATGCGGAACGCCAAAATGCAGTAAGAGTAATTGGAGTAGACCCTGAAAGTGGAAAACCTGTAAGTGTAAAAGTTGGAAAATATGGTCCTTATGCACAAATAGGCGAAAACAGTGACGATGAAAATCCTGAAAAACCAAGATATGCAAGTTTAAGAAGTGGTCAGTTAATTGAAACCATTACTTTGGAAGAGGCAATGGATTTGTTTAAATTACCTCGTGTAATTGGCCAGTATGAAGACAAAGACATGAAAGCTGCCATTGGCCGTTTTGGACCATACATAGTTCATAACAGTGTGTTTACTACCATTCCAAAAACCGATGATGTATTTAGCATTACTGCTGAAAGAGCCATTGAATTAATAGAAGAAAAACGTGTAAAAGATGCCAATAAATTAATTAAAGTTTTTGCTGAAGACGAAAACTTGAAATTATTAAACGGCCGTTGGGGACCATATTTGGCTTATGGAAAAGACAATTATAAATTGCCAAAAGGTTCCGATGCCAATACCTTAACATTTGAAGATTGTATAAAGCTAGTAAAAATTCCTAGTGCTACCAGCAAAGCTGCTGCCAATAAAAAAGTAGCCAAGAAAGTAGCAGTTAAAAAAACTTCAGCTAAAAAGGTTTCAGCTAAAAAGGTAGCCAAGAAAGTTGCAAAAAAAGTAGCTAAAAAGTAATAAAAACCATTAGCTCGTCATTGCGAATAAAGTGAAGCAATCTCATAACTATAGAGAGATTGCTTCGTCCCTCGCAATGACGATAGATACCCACAAAAAAAGCCATCCGAATTTCGAATGGCTTTTTTGTTTTGTCCTTGGTTGGAGTAATTAAAATCCTCTTTACAATAAATGTGACATTTGCAACGGACAAAAACATCCCTTTAAAAATACCTTTTGAACTAATTTAAAGCACCAAATTAGTAAAAATAAAAGCCTAATAATATTGAAAACCTACAGGCTAAATTATTAAAACCCCATAATACAAATTTTACGGTCACTGAGCGAAGTCGAAGTGAAACCCTTGTTTAGGTTACTGAGCTTGTCGAAGTACTGTCAACACAAACTAAAAACGCAGCTCCGAAAAGGTACGTAGCTGCGTTTAAGCCTTATATATTAGCAGATGTGCGCTTAACGTTTAACCCAATTTTCAATTCTAATACCTTTTATTCTGTCAAACTCTTTAATGTTTTCAGTAACCATTATCAAGTCATTTTCGATTGATATACAACCAATTAACAAGTCAAAATCACTAATCATTTTTCCTTCGCTTTGCAGTCGTGCTTTTTCTTTACCATATGTCTGAATTGCGTCAAATATGGGTAAAATACTCAACTGTCCAATAAATTTTTCAATGAGTTTATGATTCTTTTTAGGATTGTCACTTTTTTCTGCGCCAAAAACTAATTCTGCCAATGTAATTTCAGAAATTGCACAATTGTCTATGCCTACTTCATTCAATTTTTCAATTATGTTGTATTTACCCCTTAAAAAATGAATGCAGATATTTGAGTCAAGCAAAAATTTCATTATAAGTCAATTGATTTCTTTTCGACTCTTGAATTTCTTATATCCTTTATTATTTCATCTGAAGTTCTTGTGTCTTCCCATGCACCATACAAGCTCTTCAAGTCAAAATGTTTCTTCTCTTTAACCTCTATCGATTCTGTCAATTTTACAATTAATCTTTTCTTAGATATGTTGTCGAGCTTGGTCAAAAAACCAAAGTATTTGTCGATTGTAGTGTTTTTCAATACTATTCTCATAAACTTTTCTTTTCACAAAGGTACAAAAATAAGTCCAATTCTCTTTCTATCATTTTTGCGCATTTCTGCTAACTTGTATATAGGTCCCATAAAATGAGATCTATCTGCCCATTTTGGCGAGATAGGTCTCATAAAAAGACTTTTTTTCAAATATATTATTTATTTACAAATCGTCAAAAGGGCTTTTTATTTTCTGTAAACTTTTGGTGCTTACATGGCATTGTCAAATACTTACTTACTATGTTCAAAACGATTTTAACTACCGCCACCTGACTACTCGTCACAGTCAAAACGGTTTTTGCAATAGTCAAAACGGTTTTTGTTATAGTCAAAACGGTTTTTGCAATAGTCAAAATGGTTTTAGTTATAGTCAAAACGTTTTTTGCGACAGTCACATGAATTTGTGTCATAGTCAAATGACTTTGTGTCACAGTCAAAACGATTTTTGCGACAGTCAAAACGATTTTTGCGACAGCCACATGAATTTGTGTCATAGTAAAATGACTTTGTGTCACAGTCAAAACGGTTTTTGCTATAGTCAAAACGTTTTTTGCAATAGTCAAAACGATTTTTGTTATAGTCAAAACGTTTTTTGCTACAGTCACATGAATTTGTGTCATAGTCAAAACGATTTTTGTTACCGTCAAAGTGTTACTACCCATGTCCTAACCCATACATGGCATAGTCAAACCCTTACTTTCTATAGTTGAAGTGCTATTGATAAGGTGCAAGCCGCTAAATTGAATGGATAAAGTATAACTTACAATTGTTACACTTTAGCTTGTGCGATTTGAACTGATTTTAGCCTTATTCAAACTGATTTCAACAATTTGAAAAGGCATTAAATTTTTGTCCGTGGTTGGTGTCCTCACCAAACCACTTTTCGATTGTTGAGGACACCAACCACGGACAAATTTTTTATTTCAAAAGGGCGAGACGCCAATTAAACACACACTCGCAAGATGCGAGCAAGTGAAGAAATATAGTTTTTGATATTAGTTTAAATGTTGATGTACATTGGATATTTAACCTCGGTTCGTTAGATTAATATCGGACTATGAACTGCGTTTTATGTCTTATATTTAAGCTGTTATCCTTTTTTATTCCTTGTTCAATTGTGCTTGTATGTTTTCAAATTTACTAATCATGTCGTTAAGTTTGGTTTGTTGTTTTTTTATTTGCCTTGGTCTTAAATAAAACCAACTAAATAAAAACCAAAGTGCAGTAATTCCGTAAGCAAATATTGCCCATAATATGGTCATTTCACTCGTTGGTTCTATCATATAAAGTCCTACACCTACCGATAACATAATAAAATACAAATTCAACATAGTGGTTTGTAAAAACTGTTGTTTCTTTTTTAAGGCTAATAAGTTTGCCAAATGTTCGGCATTGTTATTTGTGTTATCCATTTTTTTTAAAAGCGGAAATAGTTGATTTAAAGAATAGCCATAAATTGCCATAGCCAAAATAGTTAATACAATACCTAATTTGGTTGTAAATAATTGAGGATTATAACTAATCCAAACCCAACATATAAAAAATGATGTCAGCGAAATGGTAAGGGTTGATAAAACAATTTTTATATAGTTTGATGTTTTATACTTATTTACTTTTTTCAATAGATCGATAGTAGGCAATTGATTGGCAGTTTGGCCTTGCCATAATTCGTTAAAGTTAATATTATCGTTGTCCATTTTGATTGAATTTTTGTGATAGTTTTTCTTTTATTCTATGAATTTTCACTCTAATGTTGGCTTCCGAAAGTCCAACAATAATGGCAATTTCTGCTTGTTTTATATTTTCTAATTCTAACGAAATAATAATACGGTCTGCTTCTGGAAGTTCAGATATAAACTTGTATAGTAGTTTAATTTGAGGTTCAATATTGGCTTGATTTTCTTCTGCTAAATTAACGGGCAATTCTGCTTTTGGGAAACGGTTTTGTTTTTCAATTTGCCGCAAGCAATTATTGGTAGCAATTTTATAAATCCAAGTTCCAATACTGGCTTCCTGTTTAAATTTGGGTAACTGTTGCCAAACAATTATAAAAGTTTCCTGAGCCATATCTTGCGCCAGTTCATAATTGTTGGTATAACCCATACACAAGCGAAATATTTTTTGCCAATACTCCTTGTAAATATCTTCAAACTTCATTATTAGCCGTTATGTTATTTTACCCAAATTTTTAGTGCATCAACAAATAACGTTTGTTGGTCAATAAAAACATTGTGAGAACAGTTATCTAAATAGTTTACATTTTTTTCTCCAATTAAATTTTTCAAACTTTCAATTTGCTCTGAAGAATAAAGTCCATCATCTTTACCGTAAATACCATAAATGGGCAAATTCATTTTCAAAATGTTTTTTATGTTATTGGTTAAATCAATACTAGTATATTTTTCATTTACCCAAAAGCCTTTCGGAGCTTCAAATGTCATTTTTGAAGCATATTTTTTTACCAAAGTATCTGTTTTGAAATTGCCATAAATGCTTTTTGCTTCATCTGTCATTTGTTTAGGGAAATAAAAACCATTTTGCATAGCATGACCAAAACAGTAGGAACTGTATTCTATAGAACTATTATCCATATTCTCAAGCATTCCAATATAACTTAAATTGGTTTTGTCGCCTTTACCTTCATATAAAGCCTTGCTCAATTTGATGATTGTTTTAAAAGTTTCTTGTATTTTAATTGGTGCGCCTATAAGAATAATTTGGTTTATTTTTTCTGGATGTTTTTCGGCAAACAAAGTGGCTACTACACCACCAAAACTGTGACCTAAAAGTGTAACTTTTGTAATTTTCTTTTCTTTTAAAATCAAGTTTATATCCTCAAAAGTTTGCTCAAAATTAAACTTAGCGGTTGCATCAATTGATCTTCCTTCGCCACGTCTATCGTAAACTATTACATAAAAACCATTTTTCGATAATCTGTCTGCCGTTGATTGTTCAAAATTTACAGCATTATAACCAGGTCCGCCATGCAAAAATAATAAAGGTTTGTCATTAGGGTTACCAAATGTTTTGGTGTAAAGAGTTTGTCCATTTACTGCAAAAGCAGTAATAATAATTGTAATAAAAGTGGAGAGTAATTTCATTTTGTTTTATTGTTTGTGTTTTAGATACCAATAAATTCAAAATGTTACAAATTTTTCTAATTATTTTTGATTCTTCATCAAACCACTTTTCTATTGGTGCAGACTCAACTAACAATAGAGTTAGCAAAGCGCTGCACGGATTTAAAATGAATGTAGTTTTTGATAACTATCGGAATTATACACTGGCTTTTGCATGTAAGTATTTAGACTCTACACTCATTTTAAATCCGTTGTCGCTTTGCTTTGGCTTGGCTTCTGACTCGGATAGTTGGGCGTCAGTGTTTTGGTTTGTGACTACATTATCAACGAAATGAACTAAACTAAAAAATGCAGATATGTAAAGGAGCGGAACTGCGTTTAATCCTTTTATGTTTTAATTGCAATACTTTTCGATTTATTATTGTTTGAACCAATTTTCAATTTTTATTCCTTCTATATTCAAAAAATCCTTTTCGTTATCTGTTACCAAAGTCAGTTTATTTTCAATTGCAGTAACTCCAATTAACAAATCAAATTCATCGTGCATTGGTTTTCCAATTTTTCTCAATCTAACTTTCTCTTTTGCATAACTTTTTATACAACTAGAAATGGGAATTATTGAAATTCCATTTACAAATAAATCTACTGCGTTGTTTGATTTTTGAATATCTTGACTGTTTTCTGCTCCAAATCGAAGTTCAAAAACAGTTATTTCAGAGATGAAACAATTTTGTTTTCCCTTTTCTTTTATAATTTCGTCTAAATTCATTTTTCCACGAAGGAAAAACACACAAATATTTGTATCGAGTAAATATTGCATCAGAAACTTAAATCTCTATTCTTAAATTTTCTGCTAGATTTAATTTCCAATACAATTTCTTCAGCAGTTTTTTCTGTTGAAAATGCTCCAAAAGATTTGTAAAAGGCATCCGCTTCTTCAATTTTATCTTTCTTCAACGATTTAGTCAAACTTTCAATAAGTTCGATTTTACTTAATGGACTTAATCCATTAAACATCATCGAATAAGTTTCAATTATATGTCGTTCAGTAAAGCTCATTTTCTTTATTTTTTGTCAAAGTTAGGGTTTATTTTTTTATTTATGATTTTATTTCAAGTATAGCCGCTAAAGGCAGCCTGTGAATCCGTTAGCTAATAGATAAAATCTGAGAGTAAACCTGTGGTTATTCTAAAATAACGCTTCCTTTATCTAAAAATCGAAGCTATGTTTAAACTTTATATGTCTTTCTTTCGTTGCCGTTATTCCCATTCGTCAAGCAGCTTAAATTCTTTGTCAATGTACAATTTCTCTCATTGTCCTCTGTCAATTGCCCAATGCCTATTGTCTTTTGTCCATTCCCACTAAACCATTACAGTAATTATTTCCTTTAAATTGGTGCTAAATCTAGGCGAAAGGCGCTCTTGTTTCATTTTCCAAGTCCTGCCCAAATCGTGCCGAGCAAGCTTTACTTTTTGGTTCCCAATCCTTCGGTTTAGTTTATCCATGGCACTCATTAACAATGCATGTTTTGGATTGCTATTTTCAAAAAGAGAAAACTGTTTTTTATTTTCGGGAGTAATATCCATTACCACCACACCCGCTTTTTTGTAGTAATAATTATCCTTATAAATTTTAGCCAAACCAGCCAAAGCAAACTCCGCTATTTCAATACTAGAATTGGTAGGAAAAGGTGTTTTTACAATAATATTTTGGCTGTATTGTGGCAAATCTTTTCGGTGTCCGTTGGTGTGCAAAAAAATCATAATGGCATTGCAACAGCTTTTTTGCTTGCGCAATTTTTCACCACAAACACTGGCAAAAGTAGATACACGTTCTTGCAAAACACTTAACTCTTTATAGTTATGGTCGAATGAACGAGTAGTGGCAATATTTTGTTTAGGTGCGCCAGTTGCTTGCATACTTAACGTGGGTTTACCTTCTAGTTCATGCTTTAAGCGAAGCTCCACAATGCTCATTTTCTTTTTTACCCAATCATCGTTTAATTGAGTAAAATCAAAAGCGGTTTTAACGCCTATATTTCTTAATCGTTGCGATAGCCTACGGCCAATTCCCCAAACATCTTCAATTGCCAACCATTTGAGCGCTTTGATTCGTTTTTCATCGGTGTCAATAATGTATATTCCGTTGGTACGTTCCGGAAATTTTTTAGCAATTCTATTGGCAGCTTTTGCCAAAGTTTTGGTAGGAGCAAAGCCCAAACTAATTGGTATTCCGGTACTTTTTGAAACTACACGTTTTATTTTCAAAGCCTCCTCATCTAGCTTTATATAATCACATTTGTCAAATTGTAGAAAAGCTTCATCAATGCTGTAAACTTCTATTTCAGGCGCAAATTGCGAAAGCAAATTCATAACCCTTGCGCTCATATCGCCATACAAAGCATAGTTTGACGAAAATACCAAAATATTGTTTTTAGTAAACATTTCTTGGTATTGGTAAGCCACTGCACCCATGGGTACTCCAAAGGCTTTTGCTTCGTTGCTTCGCGCTATTACGCAGCCATCGTTATTCGATAAAACCACAATGGGTTTTCCGTTCAAATCAGGTCTAAAAACCCGTTCGCACGAAGCGTAAAAATTATTACAATCAACTAGCGCAAACATGATTTAGAACGACTTAATTACAT
>Ga0247839_1004394_pt1 | contig 18174 bp, 15 predicted proteins | sample LaCruzMarch2015__6_FD_192405 | JGI IMG/M metagenome (GOLD analysis project Ga0247839, IMG submission 192405) | Freshwater microbial communities from meromictic Lake La Cruz, Castile-La Mancha, Spain - LaCruzMarch2015_16m | ecosystem: Environmental > Aquatic > Freshwater > Lake | place: Spain... | reverse complement strand
TAGGATTAAGAGTAAGATTATGAAAAGCGATATCAACTTCAAAACCAAAATCAGTTAATCCAAGATTAATTTTTGTTTTTAATTCTTTAACAAATTCATAAATTTCATTAATTTTTGTTTTATAATCTTTATTAATTATATAATGAAATTTTAAATATCCTGTTGTTAAACTCATTTTTTCTTCATCACTTAATTTTTTAAATTTATCATCATACCATAATAACCAAGATAATCCTCCATCAATCCAATAAGTATAATTATCTTTTTCATCATTTTCAATATTACTTAACATATGATATATAATATAATCATTAATCGATTTTCCGTCATCAATAATAAAACCTTCAAGAAAATTTCTTAATAATTGTTTATTTGCAAGTGCTCTTTTTTTAATTTCTTTTTCTTGTCCTTCAATGTTCATTTGAATAATATCTGGATTAAATGACATAAATATTTATCTATTAATAAATAAGTTTAAAAAAATGGAAGAAGATTATAAAATAATAACTATTGATAGTTCAAATGTTAATTATAATATTGCAAATGCTTATGATTTTTATATGAATTTGGATGAACCTTTAAGAAATGTTTATAAAATAAATATAATAACTATATTAGTTGATATTCCTTCATCATCTTCTTCTTTATTTAGTCCATTAGACCCTATATATATAAATTTAAATGATTATCATCGATTAATTGCTAAAAAAAATGATGGAAATAATCTTTATTATTTTGATTCAATAATCGTTGAAAATGTAATATCAGCAAGAACAACAATTAAAAATGATTATAATACGAGTGATAATATTTATTATTTAAATCCAATAGAACCTCAATTAAGACGATTTAATATTAGTGTTTATGATAAAGATAATCAAAAAATAAATAAATCAAATATTACAAGAATTATAATAAAATTGGGAATTTATTATAATAATAAAAAATATACAAGAGTTTAATGTCTATTCTTCTTATTAATACTTGATATATTAATCTTTTTAATATCTTCATTATTTTCTATTTCAATATCTAAATCACTTTCTTCATCGTCTTCTTCATCACTACTAACAACTTTTTTTGATTTTTCTTTTTTCTTCTTTTTAAAAATAGAAGTATCTATAAAATCATTATCATCTTCTAATAAACTTTCTAAATCATCTTTCGCTTCCGTTTCCACTTCTTTCGCTTCCACTTCATTTGCTTCTGCTTCTTTCGCTTCCACTTCTTTTGCTTCTGCTTCTTTTGCTTTCACTTCAATTGCTTCTGCTTCTTTCGTTTCCACTTCTTTCGCTTCCACTTCATTTGCTTCTGCTTCTTTTGTTTCAATTAATTCTTGTAAATAAAGAACTTCGTTTTTATTAACTTCAACATTTATAGGAATACCTGTTTGAATTTCTTCATCTGTTTCATCACTTTCATCGGTTTCTTCTTCATCACTTTCATCGGTTTCTTCTTCATCGCTTTCATCGGTTTCTTCTTCATCTTCATCGGTTTCTTCTTCTTGATCGGTTTCTTTGTTGCCACCTAATTTCTTTTCAGCATTTAGACGTTCTTTTTCTTTTTGTTCTTCATATAAATTCAAAATGGTTTCATATGGGATAATATTTCTAATGGTATTTTTAATATTTTTTCGAATATTTTTTTCGATTATATTTAGATGATATTGTTTTTCGGATGGTTTTAGATTTTTAGAAGAAAATAGATAAACATTTTTCCAACAAAATACGGCAGAATTAATTAAACATTTATGAATAAAATCGCAAGGTTTTATGATAGAAATATTATCTAATTTAACATTAAAATCCAATTTTATTTTAATATCTAAATAGACGATTTTATTAAGAAGTTTTTCAAGATAATTACATTTACTTTTTTTAATAATTTCATTATATTCATCAACAACTTTATTATTATTCCATATTTTAATTAAAACTAATTCTTCTTGAAATTTCTTAACATTCATTTCATTTTCATTAAATATCTTATAAATTCGTTTAGCTATAAGAATAGTAAAAACATCTAATAAATGTTCTATATATTCTTTTTTTGTATCTAATAAAACTAATTGTTTTTCCATCTAAATTTAAATAAACATCTTTCTTTAAATAAAAATTATATTTAAAGGAAATGAATGAAAAAATAAATAATGACAGAAGAAAGTTGGTGGTTTCCCAGTAAAAATGAGAAGAAGAGGATTATGTGGTGTGGAACACATCCAATTCAATCAAACGGATATAGTCGTGTGATGTATTACATATCCAAATATTTAGGTAAATATAAAGAGATTGAATTAACTATTTATGGATTTCAAAATTTCAATAATGTAGGCGGTCAAGAAGTTTTACGAGGCGACATTCCTAAAAATGTAATCATCTATGACGCTTTCGCAAATGAAGATCCAAAAAGGTCTGGATTTGGTGAAAAGGAAATTGGAGGATATATAAAAGAACATCCCCAAGATATAATCATCATTTTTAATGATGCTATAATAACGACGAGTTTAACGGCGACAATTATGAATGAATGTGGAAGTGAAAAGAAGAATTTCAAATTAATTTCATATATGGATCAGGTTTATAAATATCAAAAGAACGAATATATTCAACTTCTAAATACTTATTATGATGCGATAATTGCTTTCACACCTTATTGGAAGGATATTGCTTATAAACTAGGGATTAAAAAGACGATGCCTATTTACATCTTTCCACACGGATTTGACCATAATCTCTATTATCCTATAAATCAAAATATAGCACGACTTTATTATGGATATGATGAAGGAGATTTTATGGTTCTTAATTTAAATAGAAATCAACCGAGGAAGAGATGGGATACGACGATAATTGCGTGGATTGAATTCGTCGAAAGACATTATCACGCAAATATCACGAAGAAACTCACGAAGAATGATTGTAAGATTAATAAATATACATCAAGACCCATTAAATTAGTTATAGGAACGATGGTGGATGGATATTGGAATTTATCAAATGTCATAGAAAACGAGGTGAAATTCCGTAATGTTCCGCTTGATTATGTTTTAAAGACTATTATCACCATTCAAGCACCACAGGCACTATCCGATCGAGATATAAATATCTTATATAATGCTTGTGATGTTGGTGTTAATTCTGCGGATGGTGAAGGATTTGGTTTATGTGGTTTTGAGGGACTTGCATTAGGAAAGGCACAAGTATCGGCATATGTAGGAGGAATGCGAGAATTTTTGAATGAGAATATATCAATCCTCATAAAACCGAAGATGAATATTTATTTGGATAATAAATCAAATGGAATTGGAGGTGTTGCTGAATTAACAGATCCACACGAATACGCCGAAGCATTTTGGAAATATTTAAGTAGTCCTGAATTAGTTGAGAAACACGGATATAGAGGAAGACAACATATCTTAACAAATTATAAATGGGAAAATATGATTGATTATCTTTATAATCGAATTCTCATTAATTTATAAAAAAAGGATTTAAGGAATTCTTAAATAAGAAAAAATAAGTTTTATATTAGTTTATAGAACTTCATTAATTATAAAAAAGTCATATATGATAGTGGAAACCTGATAATTTTTAAAGAAATTATCAAGGGTCTATATCATATTATTTATTTTTCTAATTTCCTTTATATCCAATATAGGTAATACAGGAGAACATTCGTGAAGATGATTTTTGAGAAATGTTTGAATTTTGAATTCAATTGGGAAGAGATGTTTGAAACCTTTTTTAATATCTTCGGTTAAAATCTTGAAATTTTCAATTAAAAGATGATTACTTTGGATGGGTAAGATGAGGAATAATTGAATTTTTGGGGATAGAAATGAATTATTTTTTTCAATAACTTTCAAATCTTTAACATTTAAATAATTGAAGACATCTTTTGCGGTTGGAGAATAATTATAGGGATAATACCAATCATAATTCAAATCAAAACCTTTATAATAATTATAAGTCCATAGAATACCTGTGATATAACAATCAACAACCACCGAAATCATAGAAGTATCATAATTAATATTGATATTAAATAAGGATTTATAATAATAATAACGCCATTTTTTTTGATTTGAATAAATATCTTTGAGGAGATTATCTTTATGTTTAATTCCGTATTCTTGACTTGCTAATGTGAAATCTCTTGGTTTCTTTTGGATGATATTTGAAACATCATTAAATATATCTAAATCTTCGCTATTGGAGATTTGAAAGAATATTTCTTTTAAACAATCTTTATTAATTTTTCCATCATTCACTAATGAACCATATTTTTCAATAGATTTAGTGGTGAAATCAATAATTCGCATTAATCCATTATTTTTCATATTTAAACTTATGATATTAGGGACGAAGTCATTTCCTAAAATGGAACACATAACACAATAACTTTCGATAATTTCAATATCATCTAAATTCTTCCAGATATCTTTCAATTCATTTAATAAAGATTTTCGTAATTCATCAATATCAAGATAAATGATGTCATCATTATTCTCACGCATAAGATAGATATGAGGAATATTTGATAATAAGGATAATATAATTAAATCTGCGTCAAGACCATTAATAATAATTCCTTTATTTCTATCAAAATCGATTGTTTTTAGATATTTAAATATCTTATGTTCTCCTTCCCCTTCATTTTTACTTCCATCAAATATAAATGAATTATCATTTATTTTGTTAAAAATAAATTCATCGAGATTATTCATAAAATCGGTTCCAGCGGAAATAGCATTTGTATCCCAAGAAGATTTAATTTTATCAATTTTATTTTTAAAGATTGTTAAATATCTTCTTTTTCTTTGTTGAATGATTTTAGCAACAGGTGCGACACCATCAACACATATCAACATCTTTTCAGGTTTATAAACATCTTTATAAGAACAAATTTTATTCCAGAGATTTATAAATAATTGACATTCTCTCGTTTCTTTATGTGCTTGTGGATGAATTATTCCATTAAAATCAATAGCATAGATAGAAATTGCGATAGGAATTTTATCAATACAAATATTTTTATATTTTTTGGTTAGATTGTAGAAATAATAAGGAATACCCATTTTAAATAATAAGATTAATTAAAATTAATAATCATTTTTTAAATAATTTTTTATTTCTTATTTTCTTTTAGAACAATAAATAAGATTAGAGATGAGTTTTTTTGATGCTTTCTTTGGTTCAATACAATCCCAATTCACTGCTTATGCCATTTTAGCTGCCGTTATTTCCATTTGTATATCAATCATTCTTACTGGAACAGATATGACTATTGGAAATCGTTTCCTTTTAATCTTCTTCGTAATCCTTGCTATTATTCCATCTGTCTTCCTTATGTTATTACAAATAACCTGTATGGTTACAGGTGGAAATAAAAATGATAGATGGTGGTGTTGGTTATATTCGTGGGTAATTGCCATATTCGTAATAATTTATTGTGTATTTGTGGTAATAATATCTCTAACCTCTCTCTTCACATATAATAATGCTATAAGTAAAGTTGATATGAGCGAACAGAATAATAAGATGTCTCCTGAAAATTCTAATAATTATGCTAAAATGATGATTAATACGAATACGAAGGAGGCGATTGAGAAATTTATGAACCAAGAAGAAGAAGAAGAAGTTAAAAATCAACTATCAAATGAAAATTCATTTATTCAAGAATTCACTAATCCTAAAAATGAAATAACTTCTCTTCCTCTTGAAACATCAAATATGTCCCCTCCTCCTCCACCATTACCCCCTATTACAACTTCATCAACTCCTCCTCCTTCAACTCCTCCACAAGAGAAATTTAATTCAAAAGAGGTTATAGATGATGTGGAACCTTTCACAAATTTCTCATATTCATATTTATAATTAAACATTTAAGAAATTATTATTATAGATAATTTAATGTTATGAAATTTAAAACGCAAAATTGTAGAAATTGTGGTCTTAACGGACATATTTATAAAAATTGTCCTCATCCAATTATAAGTTTTGGAATTATTTGTTATAAAATTGATAGGAATAATGAGATTAAATATCTTATGATACAACGGAAGGATAGTCTTTCATTTATGGAATTTGTTAGAGGAAAATATGAAATTACGAATATTGAATATATTAAGAAATTATTGATAAATATGACGATAAATGAGAGGAATATGATTTTAACATATTCTTTCGAGGATATTTGGAATTATGTTTGGTTTCAAACGGATAATAATTCGAATAAAAATAATAAAGAATTTATGAATTCCAAATTTAAATTCACATCTTTAAATGAGAATAATTTTCTTAAAAATTATATAACATCTATTAAAGGTATTTATAACGAACAAGAATGGGGATTTCCAAAAGGAAGGAGGAAGATGAGGGAGAATGATATGGATTGTGCTATTCGAGAATTTTATGAGGAAACGAGGATTAAAGATGATGAGATAAGTGTCATAAAGGAGATTAATCCATTTGAGGAGATGTTTTTTGGAACAAATGGGATAATGTATAAACATCTTTATTATATTGCTAAATTATCGAATATGAATATCAAGATAGAGATTGATAATGAATGTTTGGAGCAAATAAGAGAGATAAGGGCGATTAGATGGTATAATTATAACGATGTTATATCTCATATTAAGATTTATAATGCGGAAAGAATTGAATTATTCAAATTCGCTCATAAAAAAATTCTTGAATATGAGAAGTTATAATTTATTTATTTTTTTAAAATTTATCTAATAGAATAAATGCGTGAAATACCGACAAAAGAAGAATGTGAAAAATGGAAAATAGATAAATCAATTAATCCAATAACAGGATATAAAATTAAGAGTAAAAGTGGAAAAGTTTATAAGAAACTTAAAAAAGAATGTGAAGGAGTTCAAACGCCTCCTCATTCTCCTCCAAAAATTCCCAAAGAAATTCCTTATAAAGATAAAATAATTGATAAAAATATTTGTTATATTTGGTTAAAAAATCCTTTAATAAATCCTTTTACAAATACCATAATTCAAGAGAATAAAGGAACTTATAAAATCTTTAAAAATGCGTGTTTTAAATTAGGATTGATTGATAATAAGGGGAAATTATTGAAACCACTTGATAAAAAGGTGGATATGAAGAAGGAAAATAAGGAGACGAAAAATCCCATAAGGAAATTAAAAAGGGAACCTACGGAGGAAGAATGTGATAAATGGCGAAAGAATAAATTAAGAAATCCTTTAACAAATATTCGAATTACGAAAGATGGTGAGATTTATAAAGAATTGGAGAAGATATGTAAAGGAACACCATCAAAACCTAAATCATTATCACCTATAATTGAAGAAAAAAGGGTCATATCACCTATAAAGGATATTAAGATTAAGAAGAAGGAACGAAGAATTATTAAAGAAGATAATTTAGATGATAAATATTATCCTGATTTGGATGACGAAGATTTTAATGAAAAACTAATGTCATTAAAAGAAGTTCAAGTTCATAAGATAAGAAGATATGATGATATAAATTCATTAGAAGATTTTGAGAAAAAATCGAAAGAATTATGTATATTTGAGAAATCTTCATTCCAATATCTAATGTCTCATTATTTATCATTTAGAACACCATATAGAAGTATGCTTTTATATTATTCAGTAGGCGTTGGAAAAACTTGTACTGCCATAACAATTGCCGAAAGTTTATTAATAAATCATAATAGTTTTGATGAACCTATGATATGGGTTATTCTTCCATCGGCGATTGAAGGAGGTTTTAAAAATCAAATTTTCGAAACAATTAAATTAACAGATTTTTCATCAATCGCAAGACAATGCACCGGAGATACTTATGTGAAATTGGCAAATATATCCAAGGAATTAGATACGAAAATAGCTGAAAAGAGGATAAAGAAATTAATTAAATCTCGATATTCTTTCTTTACTTATGAAGGATTTGCTAATTATATTGATAGTAATTATACATCGAAAGGAAAGGTTGTTAGTGATAAAGTTATAATAGTTGATGAAGCACATAATATTCGAAGTGATAAAGAAGAAGAAGAGAATAAACGAGTTTATTCGGCGTTGATTGAGGTATGTAGAGATGGAATTAATAATCGTCTAATTTTCTTAACTGCTACACCTATGTATAATGAACCGACGGATATATATACATTATTTTATCTTTTATTATTGAATGATAAACGAGGAGAATTATTTGATGATAGTAAGATATTTGATAATGATAATAATTTAAATCCATCTGCTCGTGATTTTATAATTAAGATGTCATCTAATTATATATCATATTTAAGAGGGAAAAATCCATTTAATTTTGCTTTTAAATTATCACCAAAGTTGAGTGGTTTTAAGATATTGGATAAGGTAATTCCATATATGGAAAATGGGAAACCGATTGATAAGACGGAGGAGAATTGGATTTCGAATATGGAAGATGGGATAATAACGACACCATTAACACAAAAACAAAAGACATATTTAGAGAATAGGAAGACGGTTGATATAGTTAAGAATAATTTTGAGGCATTACAAGTTATGAATATTGTTTATGATAGTTATATAGGTAGTGAGGGTTTCAATAATTTCTTTATAAAAACTGGTGATAAAGACCAATTATTCGTGAAATATAATTCAAAATATAAAAATGCTTTAAGTCCTTCACCAGATAAATTAGGATTATATTCATCGAAATTATCTAAAATCGCAGATATTATAAAGAATACGAATGGAGTAATTGTCATATATTCGAGATTTGTTTGGTCTGGAATAATTCCATTAGCAATTACTTTGGAACATATGGGATTTTCAAGAGAAGGAACGAATAATATCTTAACTGAACCTAATATAACTCATAATACAACTTATCCAAATATCAAATATCCTAAATATTGTATATTATCTTCAAGTGATCCAGAGATAATGGGTAATACGACTATAAATGGATTGATGGCGAGAATTAATCATCCTGATAATAAAGATGGTTCAGTAGTGAAGGCGATATTAATAACACAAGTTGCGAGTGAGGGTCTTAATTTTTATAATATTCGTGAAATGCATTTAATAGATGCTTGGTTTCATTTCAATCGTATAGACCAGATTATAGGACGAGGTATTCGCAATTGTAGTCATAGAAATCTTCCAATAGAAGAGAGGAATGTTTCTGTATTTCTCCACGCTTCTATTGATGGTTATGAGAGGGAAACTGCGGATATAAATGCGTATAGAATAGCAACGAGGAAATTATATCAAACGAAGGTTATAGATGAGTTAATTAGAAATAGTTCTATTGATTGTAGTTTATTTAAGAATATTAATTATTTTGATAAGGATTTATTTAAATTAGGTGAATTGGATATAATAACTTCGCAAGGTGTTAAAATCAAATATCAATTAGGAGATGATAAATCAGTTGAACCAAAATGCAAAGTGGATTTAGATAAAATCAAGGAAAATTCGGTGGGTTTTAGGGAGGAGACTTATAAACATTTAAGCTTGAATATAAGGAATAAAATAAGGGAATATATTTTAATGAAGGTGAATAAATATAGACAACGATTTATATCGATTGAAGAATTGAAGGAGGTTTTTGAATTTGTTGATGAGAAGATATTGATGTATGCTTTGAAGATGAGTATATATCCAAATATTATAATAGATAATATCTTAATAATTCCTCATAAAGACGGAATACATATAATAGATGTTGTTGAAGATACGCCTTTGAAAATATCATTAGAGAAGATAGTGGAGGAAGATGTGAAAAAAGATGAAGAATTAAATGATGATTTTTATGAGAAGATGAATAATATAAGGAATGAGAATTATAATAATGCTGTCATAGGTCTTTATTTAGGATTAGATGAGATTACATTTAAGATACTTATAAATAAGATATTTATGGAGAAGAAATTGGATAAGATTGATATTTTTATTGAGAATTGTTTTGTGAAAGAAGGTGTATTAATAACTGGGAAGGAGATAAATGGAATTCCTGTGATAAATAAATATATAGGTTTTATAAATATATTTAATGAAACATTTGAACCACTCATATTTAATGAAGATGGAATAAATCATAAGAATTTAAATGCAAAACATTTGGAACAATTGAAGAAGAATAGGAGATTAATTCAAAAACCTTTGGATTTGAAAAATGAGATTATGCCATTTGGGATGATATTACCGAAATTTATTGATAAAGAAAAGACAAATAAGATGAATGTATTCAAGATATTAAGTTCTGGAATAATAACAGGTGAAAAGACTGGAATGGTTTGTCAATCATTTAAGAAAACAGACCATTTAAAGATGTTTAAAGAATTAGGATTGAAAGATGATAAGGGAAATAAGGATACATATTGTTATAAAATAGCGTGTGAATTATATAAAAAGAATAGGATGATTTTATTACCTGAATATAAACCTATTTAAAAAAAATGATTTATTATAATATAAATATTTATAGAGAAATATGGATATTATTCTTAATAAACTTCCAGATGATTATAAAGAAAATAAGACATTATGGGTTTATGAAGATAATATACCTCTCTACGAAAAATATAATCAATTTGAAACTATCAAAAGTGAAACGAAGCAGGCAAAGGAAATCAAAAACGAAACGAAAATAAGTGAAACGAAAACAAGTGAAATGAAAAACGAAACGAAAACAAGTGAAACGAAAACAAATGAAATGAAACAGACGCCGATAAATATAATAATAAATCAAACATTTACGGCGAATGTGATGAAGAATGAGGTTAAACAGAGATTAATTGATTTTATAACGGAACCAGAGTTTTCGAAAGCATTTGGAGCGAAGAAAGCAGGAGAGATTGTTAGTGCAATATTGAGGGATAGTTGGAACCAATCAACAGCATTATTCTTATCATTTCTGTTGGATGCGAATGTAATTTATAAAGATAAATCATATCTTTATAATAAGGATAAAAATAAAATGGAGATAATGATTAAATAAGATATTCTTCGTGTGTTAGATATTTATCAATTTTATTTGTGGAAGTTATTTGTTTTGCAAATTTTTTTTTAAGAAGATAGAATTTCATATATGAAGAAATCTTTTGTTTATTTTTAACAGCAGTTTCAATTAATTCGGTTGAAATTTCTTCTGGTTTATCTTTATTAATAACATCAATATAAGAATTACAAATATTTTCATATTTATTAATTTCATTATGAGATTTGATACAGAATTTAATATAATTATCAATATTAATAAGAATATTTTCATCTAAATTAGAGATATTGATGGTAATTCCATTAACATTTTTATTATAAATATTATTGGATTTGTGAATAATTTTAAAAACTTCTTCAAGTTCATTTTGATTTAGAAAATTAATATTATCCTTAATTTTCTTACATAAATCTTTTTTTTCCATAAAAATAAAAAATGAATAATTATTTAAAGAATAGATGTAATCCTTAAATTGTTTTATGTCAGCGTCCTTAAATACTGATGATATTTGGGATATAATGACTGATATGAAGGAGATGATATTGGAGGAGGAGGAGGGAAAGAAGGATATTGAGATTATTTGTTCGTGTGGTTCGAAGAAGATTATAATTACAGATAGTATGCAAATATGTGGAGATTGTAGTTCGATATTAGGAAAGGAGATTGATAATACTGCTGAATGGCGATTTTATGGAAATGATAATAAGGGTGATGATCCTTCGAGATGTGGATTACCATCGAATATCTTATTACCGAAATCTTCATTAGGGACTATGATAGGTGGAAATAAATTTGGGAGTAATTATGATATTCGTTTAATTCGTAAATATCAAATGTGGAATGCTATGCCTTATAATGAGAGGACTTTATGGAATGTATTTGATAAATTAACAGGTGTTTCATTAAGTAATGGAATTCCACAGAAGATAATAGATGATGCGAAGGTTTTATATAAAAGAGCGAGTGAGAAAAAGATAAGTCGAGGGAATAATAAGCAAGGATTAATAGCATCTTGTATATATCACGCTTGTTTGATGAATAATCTTCCAAGGAGTTCGAAAGAAATAGCAAAAATGTTTGATATAGATCCTGTTGTATTAAACAAAGGAAATTCACGATTTCAAACATTATTGCAAATAAATGTATCATCGTCATCTCCATTAGATTTCATAAGTAGATATTGTTCTAATTTGGATATGAAAATGGAGGATATAGAGAATTGTAAATTATTGGCAAGATTTTTGGATGAGAGTGAGATAATGAGTGATAATTCACCAACTTCGAGTTGTGCTTCAATTCTTTATTATTATTCCAAGAAGAAGAATTTAGGAATAACGAAAAAACAATTTTCGGATGTTTGTCAAGTAAGCGAAGTGACGGTTGAGAAGGGATATAAATTTTTAGAGATTTATGATAGTTATATAAATAAAAATCTAAAAATATTCAAGGATTAAATCATCAATATCTTTGAATAATACATACATAATATTTGGATGAATGAAAATATTATATCCATCTTTTTTATAATTAGGATAAAATTTAATATCATAATCATATTTCATTAAATCAACAACTTTTGAAATAAGATAATAAATATCCTTCATTTCATAATTATCATATTTTAATTGATTAAGAACAATTCTTTTATTATTGAGAATATCTTTAAGAGCATTTTTGAAAATAATTGAAATAAATTTAGCATCATAAGAAATCTTTGATTGTCTAATAAATTCAATTGGTAATTCTTCTATAACTTCATTAAGTAATTTATTCTCAATATTCATTATATTTATCAAATATTTTTATTGAAAATTAACTTTATAAAATAGAATATTCACATTATAAACTTATAATAAATACAATTGATATTCATTTCATTTTATAATATTTATAATGTATTTGATTATAAATACTAATTTGAGAATTGTTGCCTGATACAAGTCTTCGGCAATCCATTTAATTATGAAGTCTTAATGAAATGTTAATTTCGAACTGATCTTAATAATTAAATTAAATTATATTTCATTAAACTTTAAACAATTCTTTAAACAATTCTTTAAACAATTCTTTAATCAATTCTTTAAACAATTCTTTAATCAATTCTTTAATCAATTCTTTAATAAATCTTTTAAACAATCCTTTAATAAATCTTTTAAACAATCCTTTAATAAATCTTTAAACAATTCTTTAATAAATCTTTAATAATTCTTTAAACAATCCTTTAAACAATCCTTTAAACAATCCTTTAAACAATCCTTTAATAATTCTTTAATAAATCTTTTAAACAATCCTTTAATAAATCTTTAAACAATTCTTTAATAAATCTTTAAACAATCCTTTAATAAATCTTTAAACAATCCTTTAATAAATCTTTAAACAATCCTTTAATAAATCTTTAAACAATCCTTTAAACAATTCTTTAAACAATCCTTTAAACAATTCTTTAAACAATCCTTTAATAAATCTTTTAATAAATCTTTAATAATCCTTTAATAAATCTTTAAACAATCCTTTAATAATTCTTTAATAATCCTTTAATAAATCTTTAAACAATCCTTTAATAAATCTTTAATAATTCTTTAATAAATCTTTAAACAATCCTTTAATAATTCTTTAATAAATCTTTAAACAAACCTTTAATAAATCTTTAAACAATTCTTTAATAATTCTTTAAACAATTCTTTAATAATTCTTTAACAATCCTTTAATAAATCCTTTAAACAATCTTTTAATAAATCTTTTAATAAATCTTTAAACAATCTTTTAATAAATCTTTAAACAATCTTTTAATAAATCTTTAAACAATCTTTTAATAAATCTTTAAACAATCCTTTAATAAATCTTTTAATAAATCTTTTAATAAATCTTTAATAAATCTTTAACAATTCTTTAAACAATCCTTTAATAAATCTTTAAACAATCCTTTAATAAATCTTTAAACAATCCTTTAATAAATCTTTAAACAATCCTTTAATAAATCTTTAAACAATCCTTTAATAAATCTTTTAATAAGTTAATTTATTAATATTTATCGTCATTTTTAAGATATTTTTAGGTGAATAATTAGATATGATTTATATAAAATGCTTACATATGAAATATTTTCTTATTGGATATATCTATGGTTTTTATTATATTATAATGGAATTCTAAATGTTTCTCCATTATTATTCTTGATGATTGGATTATTAGCGGTTTCTATAAATTTTTTTGTTAGATTTAAACAACGAAATAGATATAGAACAATTAAAGTTATTATTATTAATTTAATTATAAAAATAATTCCAATTTTATTGATATATAAAACTCCTATATTTGATGAAAATGATTTAATATTTGGTTTTTTGATTTCATATATATATGTAATAACACTTCTATATTTTAAAAAAAATCCTATTTATATATATCTTAAATTAGGTAAGAATAATTGCGATGGTAGTTTAAAGAAATATAAAGGATTTGATAGTTATATTTATGATTATTTAAGCAAAATATTAATAAGTATTATTAAAAATGATTAATAAAGAGTTATTTGACTTTATTACAAGAGGGAATATTGAAAAAAGTTTATATGCGACTTCTATATTTCTTATTGAAAATTCTAAAATAGAAGTTCTCGAAGAAACATTAATATCCATATGTTCTTATATTGGAACTTTTATAAATATCAAAGAAGTTGCTAAATTGAATGATATAATTATTTCAACGAGATATTTAGTTGAAAATACTAATCTCAATATTGCTGATTATTTCATCGTCATTACGAAAATGTGTATCTTATGCAATATCTATAATTCTAATCCTGTAAGTAGAACAGGTGTTATACCAATTGGGAAATTAAGAGAAAAGATTTTGGATGTATTTAGTGAAGAATTTAAATTAAGTTCAAATGGAATTATGAAATTTGAAATGATTATTCCGCCAACTGACAGTGAAGCATATCTATTATCCATAAAAATCATAAGTTCTTTCATAAGAATTATTAAAATTCTTGATAATCTTTCGAGTGAGAATGCGAATGCAATTGAATTAATCTCATTAAAATTAAAGAATTGTTTTGATTATATCATAAGAAAGAAATATATTATTCAAACGAAATTAAATCCAAGCGAACACGATCCTATTTATTTCTTATGGGGATTTATCGAGATTTTATATAATCACGAAGATTTTATTCACGGATATTATTGGTTATTTTCCAATAATTATTCAAAGAAGTTTAAAAAAGATAGAATAGGTCTTATTTATGGTTGTGCTGTTGCTATTGTATATAGTTATAAAAGATTTATATCTACGAATTGGAACCAAAATGAATTAAATGTAATTAATAAAACCAATGAAATTTCTAATGATTTGATGAAACAAGTGAGGGATGAATTAAAATCTAAAAAACTTTTGCCAGAAGAACCGAAGAAAGAAATTAAAATTAATAAAGAGGTGAATATTGATTATCAAGAACGCTTATCATTATTCGAGAATTTTATGGCAAAAAATTTATCGAATGAAATAAAAGAAGAGAATGAACCTTATCAAGACGAATTTAAAATTATTTAATTTTTATAATTAATCTATCTTCTTTTGAAAGATTACTATCTAATGAATAAACATCTACAATTCTATCTTTAAGAATTTCGAGAATTGTTTCTTTATTAATTGAACTCCAATCTTCCGTTACAGATGTTCCAAATAGACGAACATCATCTATAATAATAATTCCTTCATTTTTATATAAATTATTGATATGAATAATTTCTTCAATAAGAGGAACATCTTTAACACCTCTTCCAGTATCACCTGAACTATAATGACCGTCTAAAAAGAAGATTGTTTTATCTTTTATAGTTGGAAGAAGTTCTTTGAAAACATCACTACTATCTCCTAAAATAAAATTAATCTTATTTCCTCTATATCTTCCTTTTGTATAATAATAATATTTATCACTTATTTCTATTGTATGAAGTTTTTGGAAGAATGGTTCCACACAAAAAATAGTTGTTCCTAATGATGTCCCTGTTTCAATAAAACAAGGATAATCTCTATAATCATCTTTTAAACAATTTAAAAAATTAATATTGATTTCAGGCATATCTAAATATCAAATACAATTCTTTAAATCAATTCTTTTTAAACCAAAAATAATTTTGGGCGAAAAGTTTAAAACAAATAATTAAAATTCATTCCAAGAAAAGTTAAAAATATAGAAATCCTTTTAAACAATTCTTTAATTAATTCTATAAACAAATCTTTAATAAGTTAATTTATTAACGAACAATTGTTTAAAGAATTCTTTAAACAATTCTTTAATAAATCCTTTTAAACAATTTTTTAATAATTCTTTAATAAATCCTTTAAACAATCCTTTAAACAATTCTTTAATCAAATCTTAAATAAGTTAATTAATAAATCATTAAATAATTCTTTAATAAATTAATTAATAAATCTTTAATAAGTTAATTTATTAACGAACAAACCTTTAATCATATCATAAAAAAGAGATATAAGAATTATTGACGATGGTATTATAACTACAATTTATTTCTTTTGGAAAAATGAATATTCAAATGCTTATTCAGGAAACATATAATAAACCAAATCCAAATAATCAGGATTATCCATCGGTTTTATTATCAATTCTCAAAGAAAAGCATTTATGGCCTTATATTAAAATCAAGAAATTTAAGAATGATAAAAATCTTTGTTTGCTTCACAATTCATATAAGAAGAGTGATGTGAATGAATATAGAGAATTATATGATGAATGTAGGAGTATTATTCTTGATTTTTCAAAATCTATTGGAAATAATGTAGTTATTAATTACGCTCATTCAATTCCTCAACGCTTATCAATTGAGAATTATGTTAATCATAATTATAATCCTAATGACGAGAGTTATATTGCGATGGATGGAACTTTAATCACAACTTATTTTCATAATGGAATTTGGTTCTTTGGTTCTAGTTGTTGTCCTGATATTAATTCATCAAAATTCTCACATCCTTCAAAAACACACGGATATATGTTAGACGAGGTTTTATATGAGATTTATAAAAATAATGTGGATATAAATGATCCAAATATTTCAACAACTTTGAGGAATTTATTCACATCTAATTTAAGTCCGCTTTATTCATATGTTTTCATTTTAATTCATCACGAGAATAAACATATTATAGATTATACAAATGAATTTGGAAATGATTTTAAATTTCTTTATCATATCAATACTAAAAACCGTTTGACATTAGTAGATGAAGATATTTCGACAAAACCTTTGGAATATTTAGGAATTAAATATGCTTATAAATTTACGAAGGTTGAAGATGCTATTAATTATATATCTACGAATGATAGGTCAGTAATTATTAAGAGGAATAATCAACTTTTTAAAATTGCTAATAATCATTCATTACATTTAGAAGAAGTTCATTCAAATAATTATAATATCTATTATAATTTGCTTTATGTATATATGCTTCAAAAACCTAATTATTCTATTATCGAATATCTTAATGAATTCTATCCATCTCAAACATTCACAACAAATCCCCAAGAAGATATTCAAATGATTTTTATGATTATGAGTGAAGTCATTTATAATTTATATATATCAACTACTAATTATTATCCTAAATATAAGAGGTTTAAGGTGAATTTGGATATTGATAAAACATTAAGTCCTGTCATTCGTTTTCATTTAGCTCAATTAAGATATCAACAAACAACCTCTTATTCAAAAGCGATTATTACAAAAGAAGAAGTATTTAATTATTTATGTCATATGAATAATATCAAAAATATTAAAAAGATTATTTATCATATTGCAACAACAAATATTTATAATATCCAAAATGAAATCTTGGAAGTTTTCAAACGAACTTTAACAAACCTTTCCAATTAATTTTCTCTTATTTTTCCTTTTTATTTACCAAAAACAAATAAAATTATTTTAATCTTTTAAAGAATTCTAAATAAATCTTTTTTAGAATTCTTTAAAATGAATATCAATCAATCTTTTTAAAATATAATATTAATCTTTTTTAAGAATTCTAAATAAATCTTTTTTAAAATATATAAAATGAATATCAATCAACTTTTTAAGAATTCTAAATATATCTTTTTTAGAATATATATATAATGAATATTAATTTTTTTTTTAAGAATTCTAAATATATCTTTTTTAGAATATATATA
>Ga0247839_1004392_pt1 | contig 18176 bp, 14 predicted proteins | sample LaCruzMarch2015__6_FD_192405 | JGI IMG/M metagenome (GOLD analysis project Ga0247839, IMG submission 192405) | Freshwater microbial communities from meromictic Lake La Cruz, Castile-La Mancha, Spain - LaCruzMarch2015_16m | ecosystem: Environmental > Aquatic > Freshwater > Lake | place: Spain... | reverse complement strand
GTTTGCACTACAAATTTAACAATTTCAATGCTACTATTTAATTGATTTACAGTTTTTTATAAACAAAAATATCAACATATTCTTATCCCGAACTCAGGTTATTACTTTTAATTGTAAGACTCTTTTTAATTTGCTAGTATTTCCTAACTTGTCAACAACAAAAGTATGAATCAGCTCTGCAAATTTGCTCCTGCACTTCCTAAATGAAATAACTCCAAAGGAGTTAAGTGTTTAACCCAGAATACGCATTAGAACTTCGTTATGAGAGTTAAATGTACAATAAATCAGTTCCTTAAATTTTAAAATCATAGCAGCGCTACGTTTTTAAAATTTAAGGAAACGCTAATTTGAAGTAGATTTGACTCGTAATAGATTTTCTAATGCGTATTCTGGGTTTATTATACTATCATTCCTGCTGCTATGGTTTCGTTGGTGGTTTCATCTATAAGTATTAAGCTGCCAGTGTTTCGGTTTCTGCGGTATGGGTCAAACTGCAATGGTTTGGTGGTTCTTATTTTTGCCCTAAATATATCGTTGGTGCCTATTTGTTTGTCGGTTTCGTTTCGGCTTACAGTACTTATGTCTATTTTATAAATTATTTCTTTAAAAATGGCTTTTACTTGGTTGGTGGTATGTTTTAGTAAATACTTTCCGCTCATATTAAGCTGATTTTGGTTTAACCAACAAAACATTACCTCTATATCCTGTGTGCTATTTGGCTGATTGTTGGGTTTTACAATCATATCGCCTCGGCTTATGTCTATATCATCATTTAAAGTTATAGAAACCGACATAGGCGGAAATGCCACTTCTATTTCAACATCGCCATAATAAATGGCCTTTATTTTACTTTTTAGTCCGCTAGGCATCACCAATACTTCTTCGTCTTTTCTAAACACACCCCCATCTATTCGGCCAGCATAAGCTCGGTAATCGTGATACTGTTCGGTATGAGGCCTTATAACCGTTTGAACCGCAAAACGAGGGTCTAAATGGTTTTGATCTGAACCAATATGCATGTTTTCGAGGGTGTGCATTAAAGTAGCACCTTGGTACCAATCCATATTGTTTGATCGGTTTACCACATTATCGCCCATCAAGGCACTTATGGGAATAAAACTGATGTCTTTTACATCGAGCTTTGATGCAAAGTTTTTATAGGTATTTACTATTTCGTTAAATGTGTTTTCGTTGTAATTAACCAAATCCATTTTATTTACACAAACCACCAAATGCGGAATTTGTAACAACGAAGCAATGAAACTATGCCTAAATGTTTGTTCAATTACCCCTTTGCGGGCATCAATTAAAATAAGGGCAACATTGGCGGTAGATGCACCTGTTACCATATTACGCGTATATTGAATATGGCCAGGCGTATCGGCAATAATGAACTTACGCTTTGGGGTGGCAAAATACCTGTAAGCCACATCAATGGTAATGCCCTGTTCCCTTTCATCTTTGAGCCCATCGGTTAATAGCGACAAATCAATTTGGTTCAAACCTTTTCTGTTCGATATTTTTGAAATGGCTTCCAATTGATCTAAAAAAATAGATTTAGAATCGAAAAGTAATCGGCCTATTAAAGTGCTTTTTCCATCATCAACACTGCCAGCAGTAGTAAACCTTAGTATTTCCATATTCAAATACATTTCGTTGTTTATTGTATTCATGGTTAAAAATAACCCTCCTTTTTTCTGTCTTCCATACTTGTTTCCGATCGTTTATCGTCTTCTCTGTTGCCTCTTTCGGTTAATCGCGAAGCGGCCAATTCCAATATTATTTCTTGAACCGTACTAGCAGTTGATTCAATGGCACCTGTAATGGTTATGTCTCCACAGGTTCGGTAGCGTATTGTTTTATTTTCAGCTACTTCACCCGCTCTTAGGGTTACATAAGGCGATACTGACAGCAGACTGCCATTTCGTTCAAATACCTGGCGTTGGTGCGAAAAATACAAAGTAGGTAAAGTAATATTTTCAAAAAGAATGTATTGCCAAATGTCCATTTCGGTCCAATTACTTATAGGAAACACCCTAAAGTGTTCATCGGTTAGTTTTTTGCCGTTAAATAAATTCCAAAGTTCGGGGCGTTGGTTCTTGGGGTTCCATTGTCCAAATTCATCGCGGTGCGAAAATATACGTTCCTTAGCCCTAGCCTTTTCTTCGTCTCTGCGCGCTCCACCCATACAAGAATCAAATTTATTTTCGTTTATGGTATCTAACAAAGTAGTGGTTTGTAGTACATTTCGGCTGGCATTAAGCCCAGTTTCTTCTTTCACTTTACCAGCATCTATGGTGTTTTGTACAAAACCAACTATTAAATTAGCACCCAGTTGGTTTACTAACCAATTTCGGTAAGTAATGGTTTCAGGAAAATTATGTCCTGTATCAATATGTACTAAAGGAAAAGGAATTTTGGCAGGCCAAAAAGCTTTTTTAGCTAAATGAGTAATAACAATACTATCCTTACCACCCGAAAAAAGAATAGCAGGGTTTTCAAATTGCGCAAAAACCTCTCTTATTATAAATATAGATTCAGACTCTAATTCCTGTAGGTGTTTTAATAAATAATTATTCATGTAACTTTATTTTGGGTAATAGGAAATCTATTATTGTTTGGCAACAATCGTTTAAACTGTGGGTAGCTGTATTTACAATTATACTAGGGTTTAAGGGTGGTTCAAACGGACTGCTTATGCCAGTAAAGTTAGTTATTTCTCCATTTCTGGCTTTTTTATACAAACCTTTTACATCGCGTTCTTCGCAAACTTCCAAAGGGCAATATACATATATATCTATAAAATTATTGATTCCTATTAACTCTTTAGCCATCTCTCGGTCTTTTTGAAAAGGCGATATGAAAGTAGCAAGCACTATTATGCCAGCATCTACCAATATTTTTGAAACCTCTGCTACTCGCCTAATATTCTCTTGGCGGTGGGTATCGGTAAAAGTCAAATCTTTATTTAAACCATTTCTGGTATTATCCCCATCAAGTATGTAAGTGCTAATGTTTAAATTAAAAAGTGCTATTTCTATTTTGTTAGCCAAAGTAGATTTACCCGAACCCGACAAGCCAGTAAACCAAATTACCATTGATTTATGTTTATGTAGCTCGTTTCGGAATGCCTTACTTACAGCATAGTTTTGAGGAGTAATATGTAGTTTTTCCATTATAAATAGTAATAAATTATCCAAACCAGGGTTATAGTAGAATATAAAATTGTTAAAGGAATTCCCAACTTTAAAAAATCGTTGAACTTATAGTTTCCTGGGCCATAAACCATTAAATTAGTTTGATAGCCAATAGGTGTAAGAAAACAACAGGAAGCACCAAAAGCAATGGTTAAAAATACGGGTGTTGCATTTAAGTTTAAGGCAGTAATTAGCGCAAAACCTATTGGGAAAATAATAGCAACGGCTGCTGCATTAGTAATAAACGAAGTTAAAAAAACAGTGATTATATATATAAAAACAATGGCCAAAATGGGGTTGCCATGCCCAATAAAGCCAGAAAACAAATTAGCCAATTGGGTAGACAAGCTAGAGTTAATTAGTGCATTGCTTATTGAAATAGACGAACCTAAAACAATGAGTAAATCAATACTTATTTGTTTCTTTATGAGGTTTAAATTGGTATAACCAAAAAGGAAAAACAAAACAATTAAAAGAATAAGGAATACAAAGAAATTTATTGAACCAAACGCTAATAGAAACAACAATATTAAAGTGCTAACCATTATAATTGTATTCTTATCCTTCGATTTTTTAGGAACCTTTTTTAGCATTGAAATAAGGTAGAAGTTTTTATCTTGTTTATTCTTTTCGGCAAAATTTTTACCAACCGAAAGCATTAATAAATCGCCTTTATCTAATATTACTTCCCCAATTTTACCTTTTACCCTTTCCCCGTTTCTGTGTATAGCTATCACTGCAGCATCGTACCTATTTCTAAACTGAAACTCCTTTAAACTTTTACCTACCAACTCCGAATTTGGTGGTATAACCGTTTCTACAATTTCAAGTCCGTTTTCATAAAGAGCTTTATGTTGACTAGGTAACTGCAAACCTTTATTTTGATTAATTAAATTAACCACCTTTGATGTTTCGCCAGCAAAAAAAAGTTTATCGCCTTCAAATATAATTTCATTTGGTTCTACTGGACTTATAATTTTTGATTGGCGCAATATTTCTATCAAAAAAATTCCTTCTAAATTTCTAAGTTCAGCTTCTAACACTGTTTTACCTATAATTTTTGAGCTTGGCACTACTTCTATTTCAATTATATATTCTTTCAAATTGAATTTTGCTTCAGAAATAATGTCTTTATTTTGAGGCAAAAGCCTAAAACCCAAAAAAGAAATAAATAGAACACCTGTAATAGTTACCAAAATGCCTGGAACTAAAAAATCGAAGGTTGATAATGGTGTAAGGCCTTTGGCAATAATAAATCCGTTTAATACCAAGTTGGTTGATGTGCCTATTACAGTAATCATGCCTCCTAAAACAGTCATGTACGACAACGGAATAAGTAACAAAGAAGGTGCAATATTTCGTTTTTTACCCCAATCGTAAACATAAGGAAGCATTATGGCAACTATGGGGGTATTGTTTATAAATGACGAAATTGAACCAACTCCAAAGCCCATTTTTAATAGAAAGTTTTGGGTTGTTTTTGCTTTATTTAAGTAATTGCCAAATACATTTATAAAATCAAAATGTTCGTTTATGATAGAGGTAATTATCATAAGTAGAAAAATAATAATTATAGATTCATTTGCAAAACCGGCCAAGAAATTAGATGGCGTAATAATACCGAAAGTCATTAAAAAAACAGCAACTCCCCCAAAAACTAAACTTGCTTTCCATTTATCAATTACAAGCAGTATTATTAAAACAACAAATGCAAAAAGCAATAAATAATTATTCATTATAAAAACTAAAGTAAATCAAACAAATTAAACACAAAACCATTTATTGAATATTCTTTTCATATTCGTAACCCAATTCTTGTAACAATGATTGGTTTATTTTGGAATTTATGGCTTCCATATCCTCCAAACTGAGGTTTTTTATATATTCTTTTTCGGTGTAATATTTCAAATCGGAAGTAGTAAAGTTTTTCGATTCAGACACTTTTTCTATTTGGTTATAAATTCCAAATATTTGTTTGGTTAGTTTTAAAGGCAGTTGGTACTTATTTTTTATGGTAGTAAGTACATGCTTAGCGTTGGTTATTAAATCAATGTATTTTATAAATATTATCCTATCATCTTCTTTACTAAAAGTCAACCAATTGACATAAAACCTATTGTATTCTTCAATGTAATGGTAATCTACTTTTGGCCAATTACATTTTTTAGCCCAATTCAAATAACTTATGTACCAAGAATATGGATCTTTAGAAATAACAATTATTCCATCTACCTTTTTAGTCAAACCAAAACTACTTTCGTATTCTTTAAACGAGTTATAAGTTACATCGTTATAAAACTGCGATTCTGGAATGTATTGTTTTTCATTGTACAGTCTAAAATGTTTGTGTAAAGTATCTTTTCTATCAAGGTTATTGTTTAAAATTTCAAGTTTAAAGTTTTGCTTTAAATGTGTTTCCAATATATTAGTACCGCTTCTTTGTAAACCATAATGTAAAATATTTTTAATGTTTTTCATTTTATAAAAATCAATTTATAAAAATGCTATTTTCAATAACATTTTTTGCGAAAATAAAAAAAAGTAAAGTGATGCAATGTTAATTTATCAAAAACTTTATCATTACTTCAAAACTCTAAAACAAAAGTTGATTTTATTTTTTTCGGCTTTTGCATGGAAGTTTCTAATTATGTAGTATTCAAAAAAGTGTGTATTTCAATAGAACTAATAAAAAAAGCCCGTAAACACTGAGTTTTACGGGCTTTTGATTTGTTTTGTACTGTTACTAGTGGAGCTGGAGGGATTCGAACCCTCGTCCGGAAATGGAATTGCTATGCCTTCTACATGCTTATAGAAACATTGGTTTTCGAACTAAGTTGGCTGTTCCTCAGGCCGGCTTAATTTATATTTTATTGTATACTCCAAACAGCCATAAACACACTGCTTAAAGGTTTGGTTTAAATGATGCCTCTATTGTAAAACGAAACAAAACATAACATTTTACGAGACAATGGCATTTGCGTAATCCCAGATTAAGCAGCCATGGCAAAGTTAGACTCGCCAGATAAAATTTTGAGACTTGATATTTACGAGCTAAACTCCCCACGCTCGGCATGCTTACATAACCCTTGCTCACCCCGTCAAAACCGGTCAGCCCCCTTTTTTATAAATTCGAAATGCGAATTGCCAAAAATGCGAAATGTTTTGCATTTGGATAAATATTGAATTTATTTTTCATTCTATTATTTTCCATTTCTTTGACTTCGCACTTTTGTTCACTTCGAATTCCGCACTTTTTTACTACTCAAATTCAATCATCTTTTGGTTTTTGTCAACCGTATTTTTTTCTTCAATATGTATTTTTTTTATAATACCATCAGATGCAGCTTTAATAATATTTTCCATTTTCATGGCTTCTAAAACTAATAAACCATCTCCTTTTTTTACTGCTTGTCCTTCGGTTACTAACACTTTTAAAACCAAACCTGGCATTGGTGCTTTTAATAGGTTTGCTTTATTACCCATTAATTTATCCATGCCTAATTGCTTCAACAAATCATCGTATTTGTCTTTTATTTCAACACTTTGTTTTTGCCCATTTACCAAAATAGTTTGGTTTTTAGCATTTTCATCTTTTACCAAAAGTTCAATGGTAAATGATGAATGATTGATAATTACATGAAATTTATTTTTGTCTAATTTTACTACATCAGCATTCACAGGTTTTCCGTTAAGTAACACAGTTTCTGCTTTTTTATCAAATAAATATTCTTGTTGGTTAAGCGTTATGCGCAACATGTTTTTTTGTAATTTAATTATACTTTTTTCTATTAACTCATAAACTTATTATTGCAACAATGAATAAAGTAAAAATGTTAATAGCTACCGCAATTGTTTTGATTGCGGCCTGCAAAGTAAATAAAAATAGCGATACAAAAAAAAATGAAGCCAGTTTATTAGCCAAACCAATAAATATTATAGATCATAAAAACCTTGCCAATTACCAGTCAAGTAGAGTAAAAGATGCAGATTTGATTCATACTCATTTACAAATTAAATTTAATTACGAATTACAACATGCTTATGGTCAAATCAATTTATTGTTCAAACCATACTTTTATTCAATAAATAAAGTGGTAATAGATGCAAAAGGAATGTCATTGCACCGCATAGCAATAATAAAAGGTAAAGATACTTCCAATTTAAATTTCAGTTATGATTCATTGCAAATTACAGTGTTGCTCGATAAATATTATTCAAGGAATGAAACGTTCAATATTTTTATAGATTATACTTCAAAACCAAACGAACTAAACTTTGAAGGAAGTGTTGCCATTAAAGAAGCCAAAGGATTGTATTTTATAAATCCTAAAAAGGAAGATGCTGAAAAACCTCGTCAAATATGGACGCAAGGTGAAACTGAAAGCAATAGCTGCTGGATGCCAACCATTGATGCACCTAACGAAAAACATACACAAGAATTGTTTATAACAGCCCAAGCCAATGAAGTAACTTTAAGCAACGGAAAACTAATTTCAATTGTTAAAAATGCCAATGGAACGCATACCGATTATTGGAAACAAAGTTTACCTCATGCGCCTTATTTAACCATGATGGCCATTGGAGAATTCAATATTATAAAGCATAAATGGCGTGATTCAATAGAAGTAAGTTATTATTTAGAAAAAGATTTTGCTAAACATGCCGATTTAATTTTTGGACCAACAGCCGAAATGTTAACATGCTTTAGTGAACGTTTAGGAGTTGATTATCCTTGGGAAAAGTTTAGCCAAATTATAATACGTGATTATGTGAGTGGAGCAATGGAAAATACCACTGCTGTAATTCATGGCGAGTTTGTTCAACACGATGAACGCGAGCATTACGATAACGATCAAGAAGACATTATTGCGCATGAAATGTTTCATCATTGGTTTGGCGATTTAACAACGGCTGAAAGCTGGAGTAACTTGCCTTTAAACGAAAGTTTTGCTACTTATGGTGAATATATTTGGAACGAATGGAAGCACGGAGCAATGGAAGCAGATGCAGTTTTTGATAGAAATTTACAAGGTTATTTAAGAGGAAAACAAAACGCAACCAAAACTCCCATTCGTTTTTATTACCATAACAAAGAAGATATGTTTGATGGTGTAAGTTATGCCAAAGGTGGACGAATTTTACACATGTTGCGAAAAGAAGTAGGGGATGATGCGTTTTTCAAATCATTGCAATTGTACCTTACTCAAAACAAATTTAAAAGTGCTGAAATACACAACTTACGTTTGGCTTTTGAAGAAACAACTGGACGAGATTTGAATTGGTTTTTTAACCAATGGTTTTTAAAAGCTGGTCATCCTGAATTGTTTTTAAATACAGTATTTCATGGAGTATATCATGGAAATACGGCAAGTATTAGTGTTTCACAAAAACAAGATACTGCTTTAGTTGGACTTTATGAATTGCCAATATTTGTTGATGTGTACGATAAAAATGGTGTTCAACATTTACCCATAAAAATTACTAAAACCAATGAAACTTTTTCGTTTAAAGGCGATTCTATTTACTTAATAAATTTTGATGCAGATAAAGCCTTGGTTGCTAAAATTGATTTATCACAACCCAACGGAACTTGGTATGCTCAATTAATAAAAGTAGAGAGTTGGAAAGCCAAACAACAAGCCGTTGCGGGTTTATTATTAAATTATACAAGAGCAAAAAATAACTTAAGTATTGATTTGAAAAATGCAGTTTTTTATTGTTTACAACATAATCATACTAGAATAATTGAATTAGGATTTCAGGCTATAAGTCAATTAAAAGCTGAAGACCAATTAGTTTTTGAAAATGAAATTTTGGCTTTATGTAATTACAAAAAAACAGCTTCTATCAGATCGGCAGCGTTAATGGTTTTGTATAATTGGAACAACGAAAAATATTTGCCAAATTTTAAAAATGCTTTGACCGACAGTTCAAATCAAGTATTGGCAAGTGCGTTTTATGGTTTAAGTGTTCTTGATAGTTTGACTGCTTTGCAAGCAATTGGTAAATGGAAAAGTTACAAGAACCTTAGTATTATTCAAGCAATTTGTTCGGTTATTAGTAAAAATTCATTAGAAAATGAAAACAATTATTTCGAAAAATCCATTAATAATACTAATTATGGCAAAAGAAATTTGATGTATTTATATACCAAATATTTGATGCGTTCTAGCAATGAAATAGTGAATGATGCTGTAAATGTTTTCCAAAATTTAAGTAAAAAAATGGATGGTGAAGAACGCAAGTATTTATTGTTCAATACCGTAAACGAAGTAAAAGAAAATTTGGTATTGAAAAATGAGGCTGTAAAAAAATTATTAGCTAAAGATACTACAAATACTGGTTTACAAAATCAAAATCAATCGTACGAAAACCTAATAAAAAAATACGGTGAATTGGTGAAAAATAATTAAAACCAAAAAGCTAAATAAGCAAAAAAAAGCGCTTTGTACATTTAATACAAAGCGCTTTTTTTGTTTGAATATTCTCTTATAATTTAATCAATTTCTTGGTAAATTTTTGTTTGTCGTTTATAAAACTAATAAAATACTGACCTGCGGGAAGTTTTGATATATCTATATCTAACACATCTTTTCTGAATGTATTTTCAATGGTTAAAACTTCCGAACCAGTAATGTCAATTACTTTTACAAGACTTACTTGATTAGCATTTTCTACAAAGAAATTTTCTTTTGCAGGATTTGGATAAATCAATAAATTAGTACTTGAAATTGTTTTATTTACAGAAGTAGGATTTGAAACTCTCACAAATAATTTAAACCATTCGCTTGAACCAGGTGTTATAATTAATATTTTATATAATCCTCCAATTGAAGCAGATTTGATTGTTCCACCTTCTTTTGGAAGATTTAATTTTTCTTCTTCAAAATAAATTTCACTTATTTTTTGAGAAAGTGTACAGTTTATATTTTTCAGTAATTGTAAACTAAAACTATCTGTTTCAGCATTGATATCAATAAATATAACACCGTTTGAAGCTGTTGAATTCACTGGTTTCCACGAATTATTTTTAGCAAAAAATCCGAATTGCACATCGCAATTAGATGCAAATAATATTTTGCCGACTAAAACAAAAATGATTGCAAAAAATGAGTTTTTCATACCGTTTATTTAATTATTCTGTATAACAAAAGAAACGAAAAAAATTGAAAAAACTAATTTTTATCCAATAAATTTTAAGAAAATTGCAAACAAGTTGTTTTGAAAAATAGTCGGTTCTGAAATTGTTAATCAAACGATTGGGTAGGACGAGCCGATAAATCTCGAATAGCTTCGTAATCCGATTCGCTGATATCGTTGAAAAAATAATTGATTGGATTAACTTTTTTACTTCCTTTTTCAACCTCGTAATGCAAATGTGGTGCAGTAGAAGTTCCTGTATTTCCAACATAACCAATCAATTCTCCTCGTTTTACTTTTTGTCGCTCGTAAACTTCTATGCTGCTTAAATGTCCGTATAAACTTCTGTAACCAAAACCATGATTGATAATAATATGGTTTCCGTATCCTCTGCCTTCATATTTAGCAAAACTGATGGTTCCATTCCCTGTTGCATAAACAGGTGTTCTGGTAGGAGCTGTAAAGTCAATACCTGAATGTAATTTTGTTGTTTTGTAAATGGGGTGAATTCTATATCCAAAACCAGAAGCTATACGCTTTAAATCCTTGTTAGCTATAGGCTGAATGGCAGGAATAGAAGCCAAGAAATCACTTTTGTTGTCTGCTAATTTCTTCAACTCATCAAAGGATTTACTTTGAACTTCAACCAAACTAGTTATGTTTTCAACTTTTTTATTTAAATCATTTATTACTTCTGCATCATCAAAACCTTCGGCCAATTTGTACTTTTTATCGTTAGGATTAAACTTTGGCTTAAAGCTTACCGGATCAGCTTCAAAAATGGTTCTGTATATTTGAGCGTCTCTATCTTGTAATTCACCAAGTACCATACTTAGTTCACCTACACGCATTTGTAACCTACGTAATTGTTCTTTGTATTGTTTATTATCTCTAAGTAAAATTTTTTCTTTGGGTGAATCAATGAAACTATAAAGCGTTAAAACCATAATAGCACCTGAAACCAACGAGGCTGATAAAAACCCAAAAACGCGCCAAATTACCGTGGTAAAACTGGTGCGAACTTTTTCGAAGTCTAACTTATTTGGATTATAAAAGTATTTTATCTTTGCCACGCTTTTTTATTATGAATAAAAAATATTATTTTGAAACATTGTTTCAATAGCTAATATTTTAAATATAGCACGAGGCGAAAATATTAATTTAAACCAATTTTTTAGCATTTACACCACAAGATTTTTATAACTTACATGACATCAGCAGAAATACGCAAACAATTTTTAGATTTTTTTGAAAGCAAAGGACACACAATTGTTCAATCGGCACCAATTGTAGTAAAAAACGACCCAACCTTAATGTTTACCAACGCAGGCATGAACCAGTTTAAAGATTGGTTTTTGGGTAATGAAACACCTAAATATAAACGTGCGGTTGATACTCAAAAATGTTTGCGTGTAAGTGGAAAACACAACGATTTAGAAGAAGTTGGCGTGGATACATATCACCATACCATGTTTGAAATGTTGGGCAATTGGAGTTTTGGCGATTACTTTAAAAAAGAAGCCATTGAATGGGCTTGGGAATTATTGGTTGATGTGTATAAATTACCAAAAGATAGACTTTACGTAACTGTATTTGAAGGTGATGCCAAAGAAGGTTTGGCTTTTGACCAAGAAGCATTTGACAATTGGAAATTATACATTGAAGAAGACAGAATTTTAAATGGAAATAAAAAAGATAATTTTTGGGAAATGGGCGATACCGGCCCGTGCGGACCATGTTCTGAAATTCATATTGACCTTAGACCAGACGCTGAACGTGCTTTGGTTGATGGAAAAATTTTGGTAAATAACGACCATCCGCAAGTGATAGAAATTTGGAACAATGTGTTCATGGAATTTAATCGCAAAGCAGATGGAAGTTTAGAAAATTTACCTGCTCATCATGTGGACACAGGAATGGGTTTTGAACGTTTGGTGCGTGCCATTGAAGGAAAAACCAGTAACTACGATACCGATGTTTTTGTTCCAACCATTCAGTTTATTGAAAATTTTTCAAAGATAAAATACCAATTTAGCGATAGCAAACAAGACATTGCCATGCGTGTAATGGCCGATCATATTCGTGCCATTAGCTTTGCCATTGCCGATGGACAATTGCCAAGCAATAATGGTGCTGGTTATGTAATACGTAGAATTTTGCGTAGAGCAGTTCGTTACCAATACCAGTTTTTAGGAATCAAAGAACCTTTCATGTGCCAATTGGCATTGATAATTGCCGAAAGTTTTAAAACTGTTTTCCCTGAATTATATGCTCAAAAAGATTTTGTAAGTAAAGTAATTAGAGAAGAAGAGTTGAGCTTTTTGAAAACGTTAGATAAAGGTATAGGAATTCTTGAAAATACTATGTCAATAAGCAGAGATAGCTCAATTCCAGAAAACAATAATGAATCTTATTTAATACCCGAAAAATTATTAGATGGTGCAAGAAGTTTTTTTGGAAGAGTAGAATTAAAAGATGATGGTACAAATATATTAAGAGGACATTTTGTTTTTGAATTATATGATACATTTGGATTCCCAATAGATTTGACTAAATTAATTGCAAGCGAGAATGGCTGGATTATTGATGAAGTTGGTTTTCAAAAAGCCCTAGAAGAACAAAAAGCACGTTCACGTAAAGCCACAGAATTAACAACTGATGATTGGGTAGAGACATTGCACGCAACATCTTCACAACAATCACAAACCATTTTCCTTGGTTACGACCAAACAGAAGAAGAAATACAAATTACAAAATACCGTAAAGTTAAAGCCAAAGGAAAAGAAAGTTTCCAATTGGTATTTAACCAAACTCCTTTTTATCCTGAAGGTGGTGGGCAAATTGGCGACACAGGTTTTATTGGAAATATCAATGAAAAAGTAGAAATTATTGATACGAAAAAAGAAAACAATTTAATTATTCATTTTGCTGAATCTTTACCCGAAAATATTGAAGCTAGCTTTACTGCGACAGTAGACGCAAGCAAGCGAAAATTAACAGAAAATAACCACTCAGCAACCCATTTATTACATGCTGCTTTGCGCCAAGTTTTGGGAACACATGTGGCACAAAAAGGTAGTTTGGTTAATAACGAAAATTTGCGTTTTGACTTTTCACATTTCTCGGCCATGACCAAAGAAGAAATAGCCAAAGTGGAGCAAATTGTTAATCAAAAAATACGCGAAAATATTAGTTTAGATGAACGCAGAAGTGTTCCAATTGAAGAAGCAAAAACCTTAGGTGCCATGATGCTTTTTGGCGAAAAATATGGTGATTCTGTTCGTGTAATAACTTTTGATGATCAATACAGTCGTGAACTTTGTGGTGGAACCCATGTAAAAGCAACAGGACAAATTGGTTTGTTTAAAATAGTTAGTGAAGCTGCTGTTGCTGCAGGAGTTCGAAGAATTGAAGCCATTACTGCTGATGCTGCTCAAGAATTAGTTGACAGTTGGCAGTTGACAGTTGATAGTTTGAATAAAACATTAAACACGAAGGATATTCTAAAATCTGTAGAGCAATTAATCGGTGAAAAAGCAGATTTATTGAAGAAGTTGGAGGTATTTGAAAATGAAAAAACGGTAGCAATCAAAACAAATATTAAATCTGAAATTCGAAATTCGAATGGCGTAAATGTATTGGTTCAACTAATTACAATTTCCAATGCGGAACAATTGAAAAATCTATCTTTCCAACTAAAAACCGAAGTGGAAAATTTATTCTGTGTGTTGGGTTGTGTGTTAAACGAAAAACCAATGTTAAGCGTAATTATAAGCGATAACTTAGTAAAAGAAAATGACTTGCATGCTGGTAATATTGTAAAAGATTTAGCCAAAGAAATTAAAGGTGGTGGCGGTGGACAACCATTTTATGCCACTGCTGGCGGAAATGATGTAAACGGATTGCAAGCTGCAATTGAAAAGGCAAAAGGCTTGATTTAGTAGAACAATAATATTGAAATCTGGTAATTGAAGTTGAGTTGAGTTTGATTCGTTCTTCTAATTTAGTTTTTTTTAAAACTAGATAGTTAAATAGAAAACATAGACTAATCCGAAGTTTTCTATTTAACTATGTGGTTCTTTATTTATAAACTCATAGCTTATTTTATTCTCAAAGATTCTTTGCCCGAAAATTTTAAGCAAAAAAAAGACAGATAATAAATTACCTGTCTTTCTTTTTGATTCGAAGTTAAAAACTATCTGATAGTTTGAACTCTAACTGCGTTAATACCTTTTTTTCCACTTTCTGTTTCAAATTGTACTTTATCATTTTCTCTAATTCTGTCGATTAGACCTGATGAATGTACGAAAATGTCTTCGCCACCTTCTGATGGACTGATAAAACCAAATCCTTTTGTTTCATTAAAAAACTTTACTGTTCCTTCTTGCATTGTATTAATATATTAAATAAGAGCGCAATTTAGGCTTTATAAATTCATATGCAAGTTTTTTTTTATAAATTCTGTAATATTTCTAATAAAAAACAAGTTGTAGCTTTAAATTTATCCGAAAACCATGTGTTATTTAATTATTAAGCTCAATATTTAAAGCCTTTTAGTAAAAATTTATTTGGGTAATTGTTACAATTATTCTTAATAAATTGTAAAAAAATGCAAGAGTATTATTATTGTTGACTTACATTTATATATTCGTCAAAAAATTATTCAATTATGAAAAAACTTTTAGCTCATTTTTTTACCTATCTAATTGCAGTTTCTGCTATTGCTCAAACAGGAAAAAATCAATCGGTTTTGGTTAGTGCAAGTTCCTTGGGAAATGGAGGAGTCAGACTTTCTTGGCCTCAAGTAAATTATGCTGGGCAATATAAAATATACAAGCGTTTAAGTATTTTAGACGAAAATTGGGGTGCAAATCCTTTTGCAACAGTAGCAGGAAATTCAAATGGATTTACTGATAGTACAGTAAAAATAGGGGAGGCTTTTGAATATAATGTATTGAAAGCTAATGGAAATACTAATGAGGCATTGGGTTATATTTATGCTGGAAATAAATTTGACGAAAAGTTAAAGTATGATGGTATGATTTTATTAATTGATAGCAATTATAGAATTCCAGTTGCTACTCAAATAAATCAATTGGTAAAAGACCTAACTTCCGAAGGATACAAATTGAGAGTTATTTATGCGGGTAGAAATCAAACACCACCAGATGTGAAAAAGTTAATTCAGACTACTTACAACGCAATGAATAAAAAGGTAAAAACACTTTTTATTTTAGGGCATATTCCTGTTCCTTATTCAGGATATTTTTCAACTAACGGACAAGCACCTCCACCAGATGGTCACGTAGAAGGAAGCGGAAACCACACTGGAGCTTGGCCTGCCGATGTTTTTTATGCCGATATGTACGATGATTGGACTGATATTACAACAAATTGTAGCACAGGTACTCAACCGAGAATGTACAATGTGCCAAGCGATGGAAAGTTTGACCAAACTAAGTTGCCTAATATTTTATCGGTTGAGTTAGGCAGGGTTGATTTATTTAACATGCCTGCTTTTGGAAAATCGGATACTACACTTATTATTAATTATTTGAACCGTGATCATAATTGGAGAACCGGAAATTTACCAACTGTAGAACGCAGCTTAATAGATGATAATTTTACTACTTTAAATTTATCGTCTACTGGTTATAATAACTTTTCAGCATTGGTAAAAGCCGACAGCAATTTTACCAATCGTGATTACATGACTGCTCAAAAAAATGGTTCTTATTTGTGGAGTTATGGTTGTGGTGCCGGTGGTTTCCAATCGTGTAGTGGAATTGGGAATACCAATAATTTTGTAAACGATTCGTTCAATAATATTTTTACCATTTTAGCTGGTAGTTTTTTTGGCGATTGGGACAATCAAAATAATTATTTGCGAGCACCTTTGGCGCAATCATCTTTAAGTTGTTTTTGGGGCGGATTACCTAAATGGTATGTGCATCACATGGGTTTAGGAGTAAATATTGGTTATGGTGCATTAATAACACAAAACAATGTAGGTTTTTATTTCGATGGTGGATTCAATCGCTCTGGCAATTCAGTGCATATAGCTTTGATGGGTGATCCTACTTTAAAAATGAGAAATTTAAATGCAGTTTCTTTGGTAAATGCTTCAAGTAGTAACTCTAAAGTTAACTTAAATTGGAAGTCGGTTGCTGGAAATATTGATGGCTATTGCGTTTATAAAGTTGATACCATTAACAATATTTATTCAAGAGTAAATACCAATATTATTACAGATACTTTTTACACCGATAATATAAACTATGTAACTGGAAATTATACTTATGCTGTAAAAGCAATTAAGCTAGAAACAACTGCATCGGGAAGTTATTATAACACGGGTGGCGCTGCATTTGTAAACCTAAATCATGTAGCTAGTGGAGTAAACGAAAACTCAAAATTCAGTTTCGATCTAACTGTTTTTCCTAATCCTTCATCTAATATGTTTCATTTGAATTCAACTGGAAATATTCCTGCTAATTCGCAATTATTTATAAACGACATAACAGGAAAAGAGGTTTATAAATTAGCTGTTTTAAATGATACCAAAACAATTGATATTGATTTATCGAATCTGCCAAAAGGAATTTATATTATGAACTTAAAAACTACCAATTATTCGATAAGTAAAAAACTAATTTTGATAAATTAGTATCCTGAATTTTCAATTATTTTATCAGTAAATATCCAACTCCAATCATTAGGTTAGCACTAATGATTGGTTTGTTATTAGGCTCTAATTTTTCGGTTAAAAATGTTTGAATTAACGATAATTTTCCTTCGCTAAAAAACTTGAAGCTTTTCCAATTATAATTTACTCCAAAACCAAAGTCTGCATTGATGCCAATAAAGTTTTTGTTTTTAACTAAATCGGTATAAAATATTCTGTAATTTATATTGTCAAATTCTTTGATTTGGTATTTGTTTTTGATATAACCTGCACCTATTCCACCAAATAAATAGTAGTAATAACTTTTATCTTTATCATTCTCTTCATCGTCATAATCGGTAAGATTATAGAGGTAATTAATTGTTCCATTGTAGTAAGTGTACTCAATTGTATAAGGCACAATTATTAAACTAGGAACGGTTCCATTTTCAATGGCTACAGCTTCAGTGGAATAATTAAGTTTATAGGCAGGTTCAAATGCTAAAGTTAAAAAAACAGCATCACCATTTTGGTTGGTTTTTTTTTGAAGTCTTAAGTTATACTGTGGCGTAATTCCTAAATTATAATAATCAGTAACTCCAATTCCAATACTTGCGCTTAGTTGTTCTGTTTTTGTTTGTGCAAAAAGAATAAAATTGTTGGAAAAGAAGCAGAAAAACAGTATGGTTTTTATTCTCATGGTTGTATTTATAAACCACAAATTTAATAGACTATTTTTAAGTTCCGCAATGTTGTTGATATTTGAATCTGACACAGTTTATTGAATGGATTTTGAGATTTGGATTGCAAACCAAAACCAGCGTTTATCTGCGTTATCTGTGGGCTAAATTTCTCGCAGATTACGCGGATAAACGCAGATGTTTCCGCGCATTGTCTGAATCAGGATTTTTCCCGAAGATTACGCAGAATAACGCAGTTTTTCCGCACATTGTCTGAATCAGGATTTGCAGGATTATAGAATTTGCAGGATTATGGTACATCATAAAAAAACTAACAAACGTCATGCTGGAAGCATCTTCCTTGATAATAAACCAATATTGCCCGCAGAAAACGCTGATTTCGCAGATGCTTCTGAATCTTTTAAAGATGCTTCGTGCCTCAGCATGACGTTCCCGCACTTTGTTTTGAACAAGATTACTGGATTTTAGGATTTG
>Ga0247839_1004388_pt1 | contig 18203 bp, 14 predicted proteins | sample LaCruzMarch2015__6_FD_192405 | JGI IMG/M metagenome (GOLD analysis project Ga0247839, IMG submission 192405) | Freshwater microbial communities from meromictic Lake La Cruz, Castile-La Mancha, Spain - LaCruzMarch2015_16m | ecosystem: Environmental > Aquatic > Freshwater > Lake | place: Spain... | reverse complement strand
AACGAAATTTATTGCCATTGTGGTTACTGATAAAAGTCGAAGTATAGCCAACTGATAAATGAACTAAAATATTTACACATTTAATGTAAACAACTGCAATTTATGTAAATACTTTTACAAGTATATGTTAAACCACCATGCAGACAGTAAATCCTTTTACAATTACATGTTCCCGTCTTAGTGTGCTGCAAACACTTTTACAATTATATGCTAAACTACCATGAAGCAGTAAATACCATTACACTTGCATCTTCCCGCCTTAGTGTGCTGCAAACACTTTTACAATTATATGTTAAACTACCATGCAGACAGTAAATACCGTTACAAGTACATGTTGAACCACCATGATTTCAGTAAATACTTTTACAAATATATGCTAAATATGCACATATAGAGTAAAATATTTTACAGATTAATATTCATACATTATGAAGATGCAAGTACCGTTACAAATATATGTTAAACCACCATGTAGGCAGTAAATACTATTACACTTGCATGTTCCTACAATAGTCCTTTGTAAATATTTTTACAAATATTTGTTCCTGATTTATGTATTTGCAAGTACTTTTACAGTTGAGCGCCCCCTACTAATTATTTTGTATAAATGGTTACACTTATATGTTTATAATCTAGTATTCTGTAATAAATTTTACATTTTTGTTGAAAACCATTGGATTGTTGTTGTTTTTGTAGAAAAATAAAATACCAAAGCATGAACGAAAACAATAAAATGCCACATAACGGGCAATTGCTTAAACGCATTATGGACGAAAAACGCTATACACAAACAAATTTAGGGAACGAGATTGGTGCTCAAAGTGTAACTATATTTAGGTTAATTGAAAAAGCAAGCATAACTAGCGAATATTTATGGAAACTAAGTAAGGCCATAAATATTAATTTATTTACCATTTTGGCTCAACAACATCCTGTAAAAAATCCCACCACCAGAGAAATAGAATTGGAAAAACAAGTAATGGATTTGCAAAAAGAAGTATCAATTTACAAGGATTTGCTTAAGAAATAGTTTTTAATTTTTCAGTACATATTGTATATGGTTGTCTTCACTAAAAATATAAATTCGATTGGTAGTGCCGATAGCTATTGGTAACCAACCTATGACAAAATAGGCAGTTCAACTATCCGTTTTATCCAACAAGCTATTGTGGTGGTATTACTGTTATAAAAATAAAAAAAAGTATGTAATTAAAATAAAACCTAAAACCTCACATCGCAATTTGGTAATGCAGCCTTTACTCTGGCTTTTTCTAGTTCGCTAAAGTTATTATCAATAGCAATTAATGTTTTTAGTTTTTTAAGTAAATGTATTTCTTTAGGTAAACTAGTTAGTTGATTTTTACTAAGAATAAGCGATTCTAAATTTCTAAGTTTTGAAATTGATTCAGGTACTTTTTTTAATTTATTATCAGTTAACACAATTATTTTCAAACTTTTTAAATTTCCAATATTATTGCTAATACTATCAATTAAATTTCCTTCTAAATTTAAGTTTTCGAGTTTGGAAAGTTTACATATATCATCATTTAAAAAACTAAATTGATTATAGGAAAGATTGAAGTTTTTTAAATTTTTAAGTTGCCCAATACAAGTAGGTAGTTGAAAAAGTTTATTGTTAAATGCAGTCAATATAGATAACTTTTTTAAATTACATATTGAATTTGGAAACTCTTTTATTTCATTTTTTTCAATTTGAAATACGTTTAAGTTTTTAAGTTTTCCAATATTTTCGGGTAGTTTATTTAGCTTATTATACCCTGTATTAAAAAAGGTGAGTTTTGATAAATTGCCAATATTTTCGGGTATTTCGGTTAATTGATTATTACGTACAATTAGTTCTTTTAATTCTTTACAATCAAATAGCTGTGGCCTCAATGTTTTAATATTATTTTTCATTACGGTATAAACCTGCAACTTGGTAAGCATTTGAATATTGTCAGGTATTTCATCCAAGTTTTTGTTGCGTTGGTTCAAATGTGTAGCCTTTTCTTTATTTGCCATTGCCACTTCGAACGAAGAATAAAAGTATGGTTTATTTTGAAGTTCATCTTCAGGAAATACATTTTGTGTTTTTCCAATAAATGGAATTAAAAAACAAAAAAATAAGAACTTATTTTTCATATAAAGTTTGTTTTAAAAAAAAGAAAGGCTGCTGTTTTGCAGCAACCTTTCAAATTTATAATAAATAAAAAAATTAGTGTTTAACTATTTGACGTGTAACAGTATTTTTACTTGAACTGATATTTACCAAATAAGTTCCTGCTGAATAAGCTGATAAATCAATGGTTAATATTTCACCTATTTGGTTTTTAGTTTCAAATAATTTTTTACCAGAGATATCAGTAATAATTACAGTTACATTCTCATTGCTTTCAATGAATAAATCGTTTTTAGTAGGGTTTGGATAAACCTTTAAACCATCAATTAATTTTGCATCATTTACACCAACATTTGTTAAGCTAATGGTTAAGTTAGCTGTATCACCTACACAAGTATTTGCATCTATTTCTTGTGCACTTACTTTTCCTGCTGTGGCAGTACTGCTCCAAGTAACGCTAATAGCATTTGTATTAGTACCAGTAGTTTGTGTTCCATTTTCAATCCACCATTGGTATGTTGCACCAGCTTTAGCAGTTGCTGTGTAGTTTTGAACTGTGCCACGATTGGTAGTTACAGCACCAGTTATAGCAATGTTTGATGGCTTTGCATATACACTAACAGTTTTTGATGTTGTATCTCTACATCCATTTATAGTATTTTCAGTTGCTAATCTAACAGTATAATTTCCAGCTAAGTTATAGCTATAAGTTGCATTTCTTTGAGCCGAAAACTGACCATTTCCAAAAACCCAAAGATTGTTTTTGTTACCTGCTAACAAACTATCAGTAAATACAAATGAGTTACCAGTTAAACATTGTGTAGCATCGTTAATTGTAAATGCAGCTTTATATCCTGGTGTAAATACTTCTCTTCTTCCTATAACTAAAGCTGAGTTTCTGTTTATAATTACATTGTTGCCTGCAGCATCTTTTTGAGCTGTGGTTCCTAGTGGAGAAGGACTTTGAATTGATATAAACATAAATCTTTCATCAGGTGTAAAAGTCATACCTGTAGGTTCAGATCCACTTGGAGTAGTCATAAACATTTCAACTTTAGGATTGGCTTGTGTATGTCCGTTTCTTACCATCCAAACATGGTCGCGGCTTCCATCTTGCAATACATATAAATTTCCACGCTTATCAAAAGTTAAATTATCATTTCCACTTCCCCAATCTTCGGTTACTGCACCGCCTGTTGTATTTAATCGGTAAGATTTACCACCTACATAAGTTTCGAAATTGCTAGCAGTAGTTCCGTTATCGTTAAAGCGGTAAACACGGTTATTGCCTTTGGCAGTAAAGTATATTTTCCCATCAACTGGATTGATTTCAATGTCTTCAATACCATTAAAGAAAGTACCGCCTAACGAAGCTCCTAAAGCCTTTGTGTTATTTCTATCAGTAATAGTAGTATTAGGAACCACTACCCAAACACCTGCAGTGGCTCTAGGTTCGTTGTTTAATAAACCACTATCTAATTTTAAAACATATAATGTACCAGCAGATAAATTCCCTTTGGTATTGGCTACAAATTTAAAAACATTTCCTGTTGGATCATCTTCGCCAGTGTATCCTGTTAAGCTATCGTTTTTAAAACAAGCATTTTCGTGGCTTATTCTTCCAAATGCCCATAATTTTTCGTTTTTACCATTGCCATATTGTTTAACTTTTTTGGTTCTAGGGTCAATTTCTACTAACCAACCAATATCTTGGTATCCATCACTATTTGCATCTCCAGCAGTTAAACTTTCTTCTGCTGTTACTATTGTTCCCCAAGGTGTAATTCCACCTGAACAATTACGTTCTGTTCTAACTATGTCTGTTGTAAAATCAACCGCTTGGCTTGAATCTACTGTCCATAAACCAGTAGCACAATTTTGATTTACGTTGAAAATACCAACTCCTCCATTAGGATTCGTTTCGTAGTTAATTCCCATCCAGCCATTTTTGCTACTTCCATTTCTACCTACATAAGGAGTAAAATCGAATGAAGTTCCAACAGTGTTTCCATTTGAATATAAATCACCCTCTTTTACCAAACGCTGAAAAGTATGTGTTGAAGGAATTCCCATACTATCCACTTTATCAATAGGCATTAAAGAATTGAAACAAGAAATATGTAAATCGTTTGGATTGTTACAAGCAGCTCCTAAAGAAGGCACAGCCATTGTAAGATTTTTAATTTCAATATCAAATCCAGCATCTGAACTAGTTGCGCTATTTTGATGAACTTCTAATGCTACTACGTTTTTGCCGTTTCTAAATGCAGTTTTAGGAATATCGTAAGTAAAAAATACCATTTCGGCCATTCCTTCTACATTTTTAGTTGCTAATGTATTTGAATCGATAACACCTGTTGGCATATTGTGTCTTAAAACTTGTGTTCCGTTTACATAAACTACTGCACCATCATCGCACATTAAGTTTAATTCTAATGTATCAGCTAAAGTAGCAGTGTTTACATTAATTGTTTTTCTGAACCAAGAAGATATGTTTTTATTATTGGCAATACCACCAAAACCAATTGGATTAATATAAAAATTATCGCCATAACCTAAAGGTGAGTTGTTATAAGCCCAAAAAGTATCGTTATTTAAAGTATCTAACCAAGTGTTAGCAGGTTTATTTGCTTTATCCCAATAGTTCCATACCGATTTTTTAGCAATTGGAAAATTAGTAACAGGAGTTGCCACATATTGAATTGGACCTCCACCTAAAGTATCACCTAAGAACTCAATAACTAATTGTGCCGCTTTTGGAGCATCTCCATCAAAAGCTTCTACTTCACGAACACCAGTTCCGTTTAAGTAAAATGCCATTGCATTTCCTTTGTTCCAACCTGTTTTATTTACTAATGATTGAACTAAGTTTTTTAAATTAGGTGTTCTTTGATCAGCAGTTGCAGAACCAACAGTATTCCAAGTTCCACCATTACTTACTGTCCATATTGTAGAGTCAGCTAATTTAGGTCTAGAACTCATTCCAAAACGAGTAGTATCGCTAAAAGTTACAGGATTAACATTATCTTCAGCTTTTATATTTGCAACACAAGGGTTTGTGTTTTTACTAGTTGCATCAACAGTAAATTGAATGTAAGCATTTTGTATAACTGCACCAGCTGGTACGCTTAAATCGGTAAAACGTAAACCTACCAATTGCTCATCACCTGCTGCACTTTCCCAACCAAATTCTAAGTCAGAACTTCCAACATCGTTATTACCTAAAATTTTACTTGAACTCGGATTTCCAGCAGAAACATATTCTTCTAAATCGTCACTTGCAGCTGCAATTCTTTTACTGATAGCAGTAACTGGAATATATTCAACAACTAATTGAGCCGCTTTAGGAGCATCACCATCAAATGATTCTACTTCACGGGTTCCACTTCCATATAAATAAAATGCCATCGCATTATTTGCAGCCCAAGTTGGTTTATTAACTAACGATTGAACTAGATTTTTTAAATTGGGTGTTCTTTGGTCAGGTGTTGCCGAACCAACAGTATTCCAAGTACCTCCGTTGCTTACATTCCATTGAATTGAATCCATTAATTTAGGTCGATTGCTCATTCCATAACGAGTAGTATCGCTAAAAGTAATGGGGTTAGTGTTATCTTCAGCTTTTAAATATACTATACATGGATTGGTATTTTTACTTGTTGCATCAACTGTAAATTGTATGTAAGCATTTTGTATAACAGCACCTTTAGGGATATTTAAATTAGTAAAACGCATTCCAACTAATTGAGAATCGCCAGATGCACTTTCGCAACCAAACTCTAAATCAGAACTTCCAATATCGTTATTACCTAAAGTTTTACCAGCACTAGGATTTCCGTTGCTTGTCCACTCTTCTAAATCATCGCTTGTAGCTGCAATTCTGCTACTTATTGTAACTGGCATAAAATATTCAATTACTAATTGAGGAGCTTTAGGTGCATCACCATCAAAAGCTTCTACTTCGCGTGTTCCGCTTCCAAACAAATAAAAGGCAATTGAATTTCCCGATTTCCATCCATTGCGTCCAATTAATGATTGCACAAAAGCAGCTAAATTAGGAGTTCTTTGGTCAGCAGTAGCTGAACCAACTACATTCCAAGTGCCTCCATTGCTTACAGTCCATTTTATAGAATCGGCTAATTTAGCACGGGTTGAAAGTCCATAACGAATGGTATCGCTAAAAGTATGTGCACTGTCAGTTGCTTCAGCTTGTAAATAAACAATACAAGGATTGGTGTTTTTTCCAGTAGCATCAACAGTAAACTGTATGTATGCTTTTGAAATAATTGCACCTTTTGGTATGGTAATATTGTTAAAGCGCATACCAACTAATTGCGAATCACCTGCTGCACTTTCGCAACCAAACTCTAAATCGGAACTACCAATATCTAGGTTTCCAATTATTTTACCAGTGTTGGGGTTTCCTCCCGATAAATACTCTTCGTGGTCATCTGAAGCTTGATTCACACGAACACTAAATGTAGATTGTGAATACAGACTTACTGAAAACAGTGAGAAAATAAAACAAACAAGACTTTTACTTAAAGTAAAATTTTTCATAATCGATTTTTTAAAATTTCACAAATCTATTTTTGTTATGTTTCTCAAACTTCAATTACATGTTAATTAATTGTTACCTATATAAGATTTTTTTCCAAAAACAGGAATCAAGTTACAAATGCAACTTTTTCTTGATTAATTAATTGATGAAAATTTGTTTTCAATTCTACCGTTGTAATGTTATACTATTTTTTATTGTAATATAATTTTTTCAGTAAATAGTCTATTGAAACAATCACCTAAAAAAACCTATTTTAAGTAAGTAGATATTCTTACTTTCGCGGCTCGTTTTTAAAAGGAAATATTTTTTATGAATCAAGCTCGTAGCATGCAAAATGCTTTAATTTCAGTTTTTTACAAAGATGGTTTAGATGTGTTGGCAAAAGCATTAAACCAATTAGGTGTTAATATTTACAGTACTGGCGGTACACAAGATTATATTGAGCAATTAGGAATTAAGGTAAATAGGGTAGAGGATTTAACAGAATATCCAAGTATTTTAAGTGGACGCGTAAAAACATTGCATCCAAAAGTTTTTGGTGGAATTTTAGCCCGCAGAGCCAATGAGCAAGACCAAAAAGAAATGGCTGAATTTAACATGCCTTATTTTGATTTAGTGGTGGTTGATTTATATCCATTTGAGGAAACATTAGCAAGCACCAATGAAGAAAGCAAGATTATTGAAAAGATTGATATTGGCGGTGTTTCATTAATTAGAGCAGGTGCTAAAAACCACAACGATACTTGCATTATTTGTAACAAAAACGATTATGCTGTTTTAGCTGAAACATTATTGGCACAAAATGGAACAACCAGTATTGAACAACGCAGAATGTATGCAGCCAAAGCATTTGCAACGACTGCCGCTTACGATACCATTATTCAAAATTATTTTAACCAAACTCAGTTTGCAGCTTTAAGTAATATGCCTGCGCAAACATTGCGTTATGGTGAAAATCCGCATCAAAAAGGAGTTTTTTATGGCGATTTAAATGGCATGTTTACTCAGTTACATGGCAAAGAATTATCGTATAATAATTTGCTAGATTTAGATGCAGCTACTCATTTAATTGAAGATTTTGAAGAGCCAACTGTGGCTGTTATCAAACATAATAATCCTTGTGGATTGGCCAGCAGAACAACCATTGCACAAGCTTGGGCCGATGCTTTAGCAGGTGATCCAGTTTCGGCTTTTGGTGGAGTAATAGTTGCCAACAGAAACATAGATGTGGAAACTGCAACTGCCATGGATAAAATATTTTTGGAAGTGTTAATTGCACCAAGTTATGATGAAGCTGCTTTGCAAATTTTAAAAGGCAAAAAGAACAGAATTATTTTAGAAAAAAATGGTTTATTGCCAAAAGGCAAAACCATGCGTACCGTGCTAAACGGACATTTGGAACAAGATAAAAACGATGTGATTTTAACTCAAGAAAACTTGCAATTAGTTACAGAAAATAATGCCAATCAAAGTACTATTGATGATTTATTATTTGCAGATAAAATAGTAAAACATGCTAAGTCGAATACCATTGTTTTGGCAAAAAACAAGCAATTATTAGGAATAGGCTGCGGACAAACTTCTCGTGTAGATGCATTGAAACAAGCCATTGGCAAAGCCAAAGCATTTGAATTTGATTTAACCAATTCGGTATTGAGTAGTGATGCGTTTTTTCCATTTCCTGATTGCGTAGAAATAGCATTTAACGAAGGAATAAAAACAGTGATTCAACCCGGAGGTTCAATTAAAGACGATGCTTCAGTACAATATTGTAATCAACAAAAAATGGTAATGTATTTTACAGGTATCCGTCATTTTAAACACTAGGAAAATATTTGATAGGTTTAAGAACCTTTTGAGAAATAAAGTAAATAAATAATGAAACCATTAATAGCAAAGTGCTTAAAACAAGTACAAGAAAACAATAAATTAATTACAATAAGAACAAACACTGATGATGCTGATAAATTCAATGTTGGTTATATTTTAAACTTTAATGATGAGTTTGTTACTGTAAAATCAATTAATGCACAAGGTTTACCATTTGGAGTTTTTACCATTAAAATTTCTGATATTTATGGAGTAGATATGAATGACAATTACCTCAGAAAATTGGAACTAAAAATGTTAAATTTAAAGACAGTTTTTGCTGACACACCAAGTCCTTCTTTTTATGCTGATCCGATAATTGATTTCAGAAAAATTTTATTAAATGCAAAAAGTCAATTGCAAATGATAAATGTAAATTTTTACAGAGATTTGGGTATATATGGTTTTGTAAAAGAAGTAGGAGAAGAAGAGTTTATGCTAGATGTTTTTAACACAGATGGCATTTATGATGGCGTTTCTGTTTATTTAATTGAAGATATTAAGAATATTTATTGGGACGATGAAGATATAAGAATGATAAATTTATTAATTGAAAAAAAATAGAACTTTTACTTAGCAAGGTTATTAGTAAAAAACAAAAAAATGCCTAGAATTTTAGCAATAGATTACGGAACAAAAAGAGTTGGTTTGGCTGTTACCGATCCATTGCAAATTATTGCCAATACACTAACTACGGTTCATAGCAAAGATGTAATTCAATATTTAAAGGATTACACCTCAAAGGAAGAAGTAAGTTGCTTTGTGGTAGGAAAACCTACTCGCCATAATGGCGATGACACAGATGCAACGCCACATATTGAAAAATTTATATCTTTGCTCGTCAAAAATTTTCCTGCTATGAAAATTGAACGTGCAGATGAACGTTTTACTTCAGTAATGGCTAGGCGAACTTTAACCGAAATGGGCTTGAAGAAAAAAGACAGAGAAAAAAAAGAAAATGTAGATCAAGTAAGTGCAGTTTTGATATTGCAAACTTATATGACCATGTTATAAGTGCGGAGTGCGAAGTGTCAAATGCGGATTGAGTAAAAAGTTTAAAATCAAAAATTAGTTGGTGAGGACACAAACCACGGAAATAAAATGAAAAAATGTTGGCTTTAGCCAATAAAAATAAAATACCTAATAAATAGCCGTTGGTGGTTACTGAGCGAAGTCGAAGTATAGCCAACGGAGAAAATAATAATAAAACAGAAATGTCAAACTAAAAGTATTTACTTCGAATTTGACACTTCGAATTTAAAAAAGAATGATATTACCAATAGTAGCATACGGAGATACCGTTTTAAGGAAAGTAGGTCAAACAATTTCGGACGAATATGAAGGCTTAAATGACCTTATTGCCAATATGTGGGAAAGTATGTATAAGGCTCAAGGTGTTGGTTTGGCAGCTCCACAAGTTGGGAAAGCCATCAGTTTATTTATTATTGATACCAGCGCTTTTGATGAAGAAGATTGCCCGAAAATAAAAAAGGTATTTTTGAATGCTGAAATGATTGAAGAATGGGGCGAAGAATGGGCATTTGAAGAGGGCTGTTTAAGTATTCCGCATATTAGAGAAGATGTAGTTAGATGGAGTAATATTGAAATAAAATACCAAGACGAAAACTTTGTTTGGCATACCGAAGAGTATGATGGCTTAGCTGCACGTGTTATTCAACATGAGTACGACCATATAAAAGGTAAATTATTTGTTGATTATTTGAGTCCGCTTAAAAAACGTTTATTGAAAAATAAACTTGTAAACATAAGTAAAGGCGGAGCGAATACAAAGTATAAAATGCGCATTCCTAAAGCAAAATAATTAGATAAATGGAACAAAATTTACCAAAAAATGTAGCCGTAATTGGTGGTGGAAGTTGGGCAACAGCCATTGTAAAAATGTTGATTGAACACCGCGAATTACCTGTTCCAACCATGAATAGTATTCAATGGTGGGTTCGTACAGAAGAAAAAGCTAGTTATATTAGGGAGAAGCACCATAATCCTGATTATTTAAGTACTGTTGAAATTCACCCACAATCGATAGAAGTTGGAAGTAATTTAAAACAAATAATTAAAACCAGCGATTTATTAGTAATTGCTATTCCATCGGCTTTTTTGTTAAATAGCTTAGAGGGTATTACCGCTGAAGATTTAAAAGGTAAAACCATTGTTTCGGCTGTAAAAGGTATGGTGCCTCATACCAAACAAATAGTTGGCGATTTTTTTATGAATGATTTTCAAATTCCAGAAGATAAAATTGTGGTTATTTCTGGACCTTGTCATGCTGAAGAAGTAGCTTCTGAGAAACTGTCATACTTAACCATTGCAAGCTCCAATCAAAACATTGCCAGACATTTTGCAAGCATGCTTGCAAATAAAAATATTAGAACAGTTATTTCAAAAGATGTTCGAGGAACCGAATATGGAGCAGTGTTAAAAAACATATATGCTGTTGCGGCTGGAATGTGTAATGGATTGGGTTATGGCGATAATTTTCAAGCTGTGCTAATGAGCAATGCCATTAGAGAAATGAAACGTTTTTTACGTACTATAACCGATGCTGATAGAAAAATAAACCACTCTGCATACCTTGGCGATTTATTGGTAACAGGCTACTCTCAACACAGCCGTAACCGTACGTTTGGAACCATGATTGGTAAAGGATATTCGGTTAAATCGGCTCAACTAGAAATGAAAATGATAGCAGAAGGTTATTATGCTACCAATACGGTTTATGAGTTAAACCAAACCATGAACATCAAAATGCCAATTATGGATGCCATGTATAATATTATTTACCGAAACCTTCCAGCTAAATTTGAAATAGAAAAGCTGAGTGAAAAATTGGTATAAACATAAAAGAAATAAATGCAAAAAAGCAAGTCAAGTTCGTTTGATAACAATGTTTTAAAACGATTATTTAAGTTATCAAATCCTTATGCAAAACTGTTTTGGTTTACTTTTTTATTCACCATTTTATTTGCGCTTTTATCTACTATTAGGCCTTACCTAATTCAGCATGTTATTGATAATTTTTTGCCTACAAAAGATTTCAGAAACATTTATATTTACTCTGCAATTATTTTTGGACTGTTAATTATTTCAACAGTTTTTCAGCTACTTTCAAGTTATTTGGGTGCATTGCTTGGGCAATTAATTATTAAAGATTTACGCGCAAAAGTATTTTCTCATTTAAGTAAATTACGTTTAAAGTTTTTCGACAATACGCCTGTTGGAACGCTGGTAACCCGCTGTATCAGCGATATTGAAACCATTACCGAAGTTTTCAGCGAAGGATTTATCAGCATCATGGGCGACTTATTGCAAATAATTTTCATCCTAGGTTTTATGTTTTACGAAAGTTGGAAATTAACCTTGGTAAGTCTCGCTGTTTTCCCATTTTTACTCATTGCTGCTTATTGGTTCAAAGAGCGTGTAAGGGTTTCGTTTGAAGAAGTAAGAAACAAAGTTGCAGAACTAAATACTTTTGTTCAAGAACATATTATTGGCATGCAAATAGTTCAAATTTTTAACAAGCAAGACGAGGAATTTGAAAAGTTTAATGCTATCAATAAACAACACAGAGATGCAAATATTAAAGGTGTTTTTTATTATTCAGTTTTCTTTCCAATTGTCGAAATTATTTCGAGTATTGCCATAGGTTTAGTGGTTTGGTATGGTGCCAAAGAAACCATTGTTGGTGCAGCTTCAGCAGGTGTAATTGTAGCATTTATTATGTACATCACCATGTTTTTCAGGCCTATTAGGCAAATAGCCGATAAGTTCAATACTTTGCAAATGGGAATGGTAGCAAGCAAGCGTATTTTTGCTTTAATTGACGATGAATCACACGTTGAAACTAGTGGAAATTTACCACTTGAATCGCTCCAAAATCAAATAGAATTTAAGAACATCAGCTTTGCATATATTGACGAAGATTATGTACTAAAAAATATTTCGTTTACCTTAAACAAAGGAAAAAACATGGCTTTGGTGGGTGCAACTGGTGCAGGAAAATCGTCTATCATTAATTTATTGAGCCGCTTTTACGATTATCAAAAAGGCGATATTTTAGTTGACGGAATAGAACTAAAACAATACCAAACCGATAGTTTAAGAAGCCATATTGCTGTGGTATTGCAGGATGTATTTTTATTCAGTGGTTCTATTTATGACAATATTACTTTGTTCAATAAAGACATTACCATGGAACAAGTGGTGGCTACTTCAAAATTATTGGGAGCTCATGAGTTCATTAGTCGTTTGCCAAATGGTTACCACCAATCGGTACAAGAACGTGGCTTAACTTTAAGCATGGGCCAAAGGCAATTGATTTCGTTTGTAAGAGCCATGGTGGTAAATCCAACTGTGTTGGTGTTAGACGAAGCCACTTCAAGCATTGACCAAGAAACAGAAGATATTATTCAATATGCCATTGCAAAAATGATGGAAGGCCGAACCAGCATTGTTATTGCTCATCGACTATCAACGATTCAAAAAGCCAATGAAATTTTGGTGTTAGATAAAGGCGAAATAAAAGAACGTGGAACTCACGAAAGTTTATTGCAAATAAAAGATGGCTTTTATACCAGTCTTTATGAAACACAGTTTAAGAAATAGAATTATCTTACAGCAGGATTCTTATGTAAAGTTCTTGAATCTACATAGTATTTATTAAAGGAACCACCATTTGCAGCACCTCTATCATAAAAACTTACCACATAAGCTATGGTTGAATCAACAGAAAACTCTAACAAATAAACTGGCTCAAACTGAGGCAATGTTTTCAATGGAAAATTAAATATTGGATTGATGCCTTTTTTTGCTTGATTGTAATATTTAATAAGAGAATCCTTATAATACAAATCTTCAATCACTAAAGCTGAATTTATTACTGTACCAAAGGAATCATAGCAATAGTAAATTGGTTTTGATAGCACATTTTTTCGGTAAAATTTACTAAAGTAATAACTACCCAAAACAAAGAAAATTCCAATACTAATTGCAATTACTGTTGTTCTTCTGTTCACCTATTTATTTTTTTAACAATTGTAATCAATTACAGTAATATTCCCTACCAAACATATTTCACAAATTATTTCATGAAAACTAAAGCATTTACATCAGAGCAATTTTAGAAAATCAACAAGAAAATTGGTTTGATGAATTACCTATTGAAATCCAAAATTCTGTTAGCATTGGATTGAAGCAATCAGAAAATAATGAAGGAATTTATCACGAAGATGCTATAAATGAAATTAATGAAAGGTTTTAGTACATTTTCCTTTTACTTTCTTAGCAATTCTTTATAAATAGCAATTTCCTTTTCCAAATCATAAACCTTCTTTTCTAACTCAATTTCTCTTGGAGTTGGCGTTTTTACAGGGTGCATTTGTGCAAAAAGCGAAAACATGTTTGTATTTAAATATTACTCAGTTTCCATAAATACTCACTGCTAATAGTATGTTTTTCAACCAATCTATAAATGGTAACTATTTGCGTGTTTAATGCACGAGCCAAATTTGATGAGCTGTAATGTTTTTCGGCCATTAATTGTTTTAGCATTTGCCCGTTATGTGGCATGTTATTGTTCTCGTTCAACATATTGTTTTCAAATTATTTTTCAAAAATAATAACAATTTGCTTCAAATAAAATTATTTATGTAATATTTATTAACCATATTGTGTAAAATAAATAAGTATTGTTTACCCGATATACAGCCAAGTACAAGGGGAAATAAGTATTGTATTATTGAAATACAGCCAAGTACAAGGGGGAATAAGTATTGTTTTATTGAAATACAGCCAAGTACATGGGGAAATAAGTATTGTATTAATGAAATACAGCCAAGTACAAGGGGGAATAAGTATTGTTTTATTTAAATACATCCATGTACAAGGGGGAATAAGTATTGTATTAATTAAATACAGTCATGTACAAAATAGAATAAGTATTGTTAAATAGAAATACAGCCATGTATAAAGGGGGAATAAATATTGTTTTATTGAAATACAGAAATGTACAATTATGAATAAATATTGTTTTACTTAAATACAGCCAAGTACAAGGGGGAATAAGTACTGTTAAATATATTAACTGTCCTGTTTAAAAGGTAATATACATTGTTTTATTTATTTACTACCATTTAAGAAACACTGTTTTAGTAGTTAGTAAAATTATTCTTTTTACTAAACAATTTTATTTGTTTGGATTTTTTTAAATGATGGTTACGATATAAAATGTTTGGCTTGATATTAATATATTATTTGTTGATTGAGTATTGGTTTTTTATTTTAAACCTAGTTGATTTAATTAATAAAAAGGCTTTATTCGTAAAAAATTTATTTTTAAAAAAAGTGGATAGTTTTTGGGATTTATTTAAGCCGCAGGAGTTAATTGAATATGGTGGATTTGCATTAGTGTTAATCATTATATTTTTTGAAAATGGAGTGTTTTTCGGCTTCTTTCTTCCTGGCGATTCTTTGCTTTTTACAGCAGGATTATTATGCACTGCAGTTTTAAAAATTTCATTGTATAAACTCATTGTTGGTATTGCCATTGCAGCCATTGCTGGTTATTATTTTGGTTACTGGTTTGGTTGGAAAACGGGCGATAATATATACCAACGAAAAGAAAGTATTTTCTTTAAGAAAAAATACATTGAAACTGCTGAAGTTTTTTATAAAAAGTATGGTGGAATTGCATTAATTTTAGGAAGATTTTTACCCATAGTTAGAACCTTTGCACCCATACTTGCTGGCATTGTTCGGGTAAATCAAGTAATATTTTTTATTTACAATGTAATTGGTGCCATACTTTGGCCAATTGTAATTTGTGGTGCAGGTTTTTATGTAGGACAAATATTTCCTCAAGCAATAGATTACTTAAATTACATCATTATTTTATTTATAGTGGTTACCAGTATTCCGGTTATTAAATCGTTAAGCAAGAAGAAGAAAATCACTGATTAGCCAATTGGGTGATTAAACGGATTTTTATATTTCGGATTTTTAATAGATGCCAAAAGATTAAATAGTTTTTCTAATAAATTACAAACTTTATGGAGCAAGATTTAAAGTATAAAGATATAACCGAGAAAATTATTGGTGCTTCATTCGAAGTACATAAATTTTTAGGAAATGGTTTTCCTGAAGTAATTTACCAACGTGCTTTAGCTTATGAATTAGGAAAATTTGGATTGAGTTATAAAAGAGAAATTGAACAACAAATATTTTATAAAGACTTGCCCGAACCAATTGGAACCAGAAGAGCCGATTTTGTAGTAGAAGAAAAAGTTTTGATTGAAATGAAAGCCATTTCAGAAATCACAGATGTTCATTATGCGCAGTCATTAAATTATTTGAAAATATATAAATTAGAAGTAGGATTACTAATAAATTTTGGTTCCAAAAGTTTAACATTTAAACGATTAGTTTATACCCCTAAAACATAATAATATGAGCCAATAAATGTTGGCTTAAAATCAGAGTTATTTAACTAGTTTTGTCCCATAAATAATGAAATCTGTGAAATCAATTAATCTTTTAAATCAGTGATTGGAATACTTTTTATTGTTCCCACACCAATTGGCAATTTGGAAGACATTACACTTCGGGCCATTCGTGTGTTAAAGGAAGTTGATTTAATTATTGCTGAAGACACGAGGCAAAGTCTTAAATTGTTGAATCATTTTGAAATAAAAAAAACAATTCAAAGTTATCACATGCATAATGAGCACAAGGTTTTACAGCGTTATGTTGATGAAATTTTAGGTGGAAAAAACATTGCTTTGGTAAGCGATGCTGGCACACCTGCAATCAGTGATCCTGGTTTTTTATTAGTGCGTGAATGTTTGAAAAATAATATAAAAGTAGATTGTTTGCCTGGGGCAACGGCTTTTGTTCCTGCTTTAGTTAAAAGTGGTTTACCAGCCGATAGTTTTTGCTTTGAAGGTTTTTTGCCCGAAAAAAAAGGAAGACAAACCATGTTGAAGAAATTATGTGAAGAAGAACGCACTATTATTTTATATGAAAGCCCTCACAGGTTACTAAAAACTTTGAAGCAATTTATAGAATATTTTGGTGCTGAAAGACTAATTAGTGTAAGCAGAGAGTTGACCAAAACTTTTGAAGAAACTGTAAATGGAACCATTCAAGAAGTGTTGACTCATTTTGAAAATAATATAGTTAAAGGCGAATTTGTGATTGTAATAGATGGTAAAAAATAATAATTTAAGGTGGTTGCTTTATAGCATTGGCGGTGCTTTAAGCTTTGCATTGGCATGGATTCCTTTTAACATTACGCCCCTAATTGTAGTCAGTTTTTTTCTTTTTTTATTATTAGAACAAGAAATAAGACAAGAAAAAAAGCATTGGGCTTTATATTTTTTATTTCTAATAATTGGAAGTTTTATTTTAAACTTTTTAACCACTTATTGGATTTGGAATGCTAGTCCGGGAGGAGCAGTATTTGCTTGGCTTTTCGATACTTTTTTAATGATAATTCCTTTCCTTATTTTTTATGCTGTCAATAAAAAAACAGGTATTCCAAACTATTGGTTTTTTATAGCTTTATGGATTAGCATGGAATTGTTACACACCAATTGGCAATTTGCTTATCCTTGGTTAGTAGTTGGAAATGTGTTTTCTGCCTGCCCAAAACTAATTCAATGGTATGAATTTACAGGTGTTTTTGGTGGTAGTTTTTGGGTTTTGATAACAAGTGTGGCTTGTTTAAAATTGTATAATTATTACAAAGAATTTAAGACTATCCCTGTCAAAAAAATATTCAATCAGCTGTTCATTTATGTATTGGCTCCTTTGTTTGTTTCATTCTATATTTTATACAACAGACATGCACCAAGAAAAACAATAAATAAGTATAGCAATATAACTGTTGTACAGCCCAATATTGATCCTTACAAAGATAAATTTGGTGGATTAACTCCATTGGCACAAACTCAAAAAATGTTGGCACTAGCGCAATCAAAAATTACATCTGAAAGTCATATTGTAATTTTGCCAGAAACAGCTATTCAAGACGATATAGATGAGCTAAATATATACAATAGTAATTCTGTTAATTTATTAGATTCATTTGTGCTGAAGCATGCTGGTTTAAGTGTGCTTACAGGGGCAAGTTCTTACAAGTTTTATTTCAACGAAAAAGATATTACTCCAACTGCCCGATTGTATCAAAACAACTTATATTACGATTATTTTAATACTGCCATTTTTAAAAATAGCATGGCACCTAAATGGGAAATTTACCATAAAAGTAAGCTGGTTCCAGGTGTGGAAAATATGCCTTATGTAAATGTGTTTAGTTTCTTAAAACACTTTGTGATTGACCTTGGAGGAACAAGTGGTGGCTTAGGTAAAGATAAAGAACCAATAAATTTTACTGATGTAAATAAAGTGCAATACGCGCCTGTAATTTGTTACGAAAGTGTGTTTGGCGAATACGTTACTGAATATGTAAAAAAAGGTGCAAACATTATTTGTGTAATTACCAACGATGGTTGGTGGGGAAATACTGCTGGCTACAAACAGCATTTTGTATATGCAAAACTTCGAGCAATTGAAAACAGAAGATTCGTGGCTCGTTCTGCAAATACGGGCATTTCGGGCTTTATAGATGATGAAGGAAAC
>Ga0247839_1004385_pt1 | contig 18205 bp, 9 predicted proteins | sample LaCruzMarch2015__6_FD_192405 | JGI IMG/M metagenome (GOLD analysis project Ga0247839, IMG submission 192405) | Freshwater microbial communities from meromictic Lake La Cruz, Castile-La Mancha, Spain - LaCruzMarch2015_16m | ecosystem: Environmental > Aquatic > Freshwater > Lake | place: Spain... | reverse complement strand
TCTTCCCATTTCATAAGGGGAAATTCAGCTTTTAAATTCTATTTCTTCATTTTTCAATGAAAAACTTATCAAACTACTGATGTGAATTATGAAAGAGGTCTAATAAAACATTCGCTTGTCTTTAAACCCTAAACTTACTTTCAAACTTCCCGTTATTGTGGCTTTTTACCATGTGTGTCAACTTAAGTTTGTTTTTTAAGTTAGGAAACATTGCTAAGCATTATCCAAAATTAAGTTCAAGAATTATTAATTTAGAAGAATGGTAAAAAAAACGACAAAATAGTAAAAGTTGTGTTAGTTAAGGTTAGAGAAGAGGCAATTTGGGTTAGAGAAGAGGAAAATATGTCAGAAAAGTGTGAGGTATTGGTCGGCTAATGACATTGTGACCTAAATTCATAGTTTTACTTGTGTGCGCAAGTTTTCTATTTTGTCATGTTTTACCATAATTTGTATAACAGTATTTTGAGTTAGCGAAATTTTCTACAGTTTTTAAATGAATGTATTGCCACCAACACGGGCTATTTGAAACGAGTGGTTGATAAAACATAACAACTAAACATAAAAAAGCCCAATTTGATTGTTTCAAATTGGGATTTTTTTATGGAACTAATTCTTTAAAAACTTGGTGTAATAAACTTTATCGTTTATTTCAATTTTGGCTAAATAAAAACCATTGTTTAATTCGTTTATTGGAATAAGCTTGTGATTATTTATTAGGGTTTTATAAACTTGTTTTCCTGTTAAGTCTATCAAAGTTAAAAAGCCATCTTGGCTGTAGTTTATCCATTCTATTGTAATAAAATCTTTGGCTGGATTTGGGTAAATTTTCACCATAGAATTATCTGATAAATTTTCAGTTGATGTATTTGTAATTACAATTTGTTTTGAAGAAGTATCGGTACAATTATTTACATTTTTAGAAACTAATTTAACCGTGTAATTTCCACCTTTGTTGTATATAAAAGTTGGATTACTTAACAAAGAAGTTGAGTTATTTAAATCGCCAAATAACCATAAACTATTGGTAGTATCGGATGATAAATTGGTAAATACTACTTTATTTTTATTTACATTGTTGGTATCGGTTTTAAAATACTCGAAACTAAAATTTGAAACAGGATTTGGGTAAATATTCATTGAAACTTCGTTTGAAGAATCACTGCAAGAAGTGATTGTATCTATTACTATTGCTTTCACCGAATTAGTTGGATTTACTGTAAATAAATTTTTAAAATTCACCCTATCTAAATTGCTTGATAATAATAATTTTCGAGTAGGAATTATTTGGTAATAATTAAACACATGTGAGTTATTTCCTTTATCGGTTTTTGCAGTAATGTTTTCGCCAACACAATAGTTATTTGTACTTTTATCGGGTACTAAATTGGGTTTTATTGGACTCAAATTTCCTTTAACTACAAATGTTGAATCAACTATAGGACAAACATTATCAGTACTATCTTTTACTTTTATTCTTACTGAATTATTGCCAGTTTTGGCATCAAAAGTAAAGATAGTATTGCGGCTAAATGCGGAAACAGCAGTTTCAAATTCATACTGTACCAAGTATTTTGGATTCGAAATTGTTTTTAACTCAATGGTTGTTTGTTTACTGGTAGCTAAACTATTTATACAAACATTTTTATTAAATTCATAAACAATATTGATAGGATTACAGCCATTATTTATACATGATTTTGAAGCTTCTAGTCCTGCACCGCAAGGTCCAATTGCTTTAGCTCTAACCAAAATATTAACAGTTGAATTAGGCTGCAAGTCTGAAACTGAATGAGACAATTGATTCGCTCCATTTGCGTCAGTCCAAGAATTTCCGTTGTTAGTACTTACTTCGTAATTAGTAAAACCTGCTACTTGAAGCCAAGTAAACTGCATGGTTGAAGTGGTGCTATTTCCACAAATTACAGTTGGAGCAGTTGCTTGTTCTTGAATAGTTATAAACTTATTAGGCAAAGTATTAGTACATCCATTTTGAGTAATTTTTGGTGTAATTTTATAAACTCCACCTGTATTTCTTTTAAATTTAAAAAGATTACTACTTATTTGAATGAGTGAATCATTTACAAAATACTGAGTAGTAAATCCACTTCCTGTTAAATCAAAAATAACAGAATCGTTTTTACAAATGGTATCTTTTGAGGTAATTAATGCCGACTGAGGAACACTTGCTTTTAAAGGTTTTACAAAACTTGAATTCACAAAACAACCATTTGAATTTGTAACTTTCACTCTATAATTGATGCTATCGGCCACTTTAATAAATGAAGTTGTAAAATTACCTGGAGTCCATAAATACAGTAAATTAGTTCCAGTATTTGCTTGTAAAATAATAGAATCATTGCCACAAATAGTTAAACCATTTGGAGTAGAAATAGTTGCTGTTGGTTTGGCTACCACAGTTACATTTACCCCTGCAACAGGCGAAGTTCCATCAATATTTGAAGTGGTTAATCTAATGGTTTTTAAACCAACGGTAGTATAAATTACAAATACATTTTGACCACTTGCTGAGTTAGGATTATTGTTTAAAAACTGCCAGTTAAATGTTGTTGGATTATTGATTCCACTACCTGCCAAATATAGCGTATCGCCTAAACAAACAGTAGTGCTTGAAGGTGTAATTACAGCAGTTGGAATATTTGTAGAGGCTTGGCTTATGCTAAAAGTTTTTAAATAAATATTGTCGCCAGTAGTATTCGAATTAGAATTTGAACCATTAAAAGCGGAGTAAAATGTTACGGTTCCAGTTCCTGATAAAGGTGCTGTCCAGTTGAAACTCCATGAACCAGATGTGCTACCATTTTGAGAAAGATAAGTTCTTCCAGAGCTAGTTTGAAGTCCTGTTCCTGTTCCCGCAGAAATGGTTCCTGCGCTGGCATTCGATGAATTTAAACTAGTAAGTTGAAATCCATTTTTACTGGTAGCTGCAGAATTTCCATTTATAGTTAAAGTGTAAGTAGTTCCTGGAACATATCCATTATTTGGCAAGCCAGTTAAAGCAATGGAACTCCAAGCAGTGCCACTTGTAATGGCCGAACCACCATGACACGAAGTACAATTACCATTGCCAGGATCACCAGCATTAGCAGCTGGCGGGCTACTTGAATAAGTGAAAACTGTAATAGAAAATAAGCAAATTGCAACTATTAAAATAGTGCGGTAGTTGGTAGATGTTTTTATCATAAGCATATAAATTTATGCAACAATATATGAAGTATGTTCTAAAAAAAAGTATGATTTGTCATTTTATTAAAACATATTGTAATTTTACAATTCTATAAATACACTTATTATTTTGATGCTTTATTTTAAAAAATTTTTCAATAATTTATTGTTTAAACAAACCCTCATTATCATCTTTTATTATCAAAAAATTATCAGTTTCAATGTCGCATTCCTAAACATAAAAAAATGTTGTTCGGATACTTAATAAGTTATTTTATATAAATTTTTATCGGTTTAAATAGCTATTCTGCTATTTAAACAAACATATCACATCTTATATAATTTCCATATATCAATAATGTAAAATTTTATATTTGAGCATTGTTAAGAATGAACTTTTTATTCTTTACAATTTGAAATTTAAAACAAAACAAAAACATATATGAATCAATTTTTACAAAACAGAAACTTAATTAGAATTACTACAATTCTTATTTTATTCTTTTCAACTTTTTTGTTAAATACTGGTAAAGTATTTGGACAAACTTTAGATCAAAGTTGTACATCAAATGGTGATCTGTGGAATTTAAACTCAGGATGCAATTCTGGGGGGTGGGCTGGTCAATTAGGCCAATCTTTTACTGCTGGAATATCTGGAAATTTACATAGTATTGAACTTAAAACCGGTAGCAATAATTCTGCTTCTGGAAATTATGATTTTTATTTATACAATGGAAACGGAACTGGCGGTACATTGTTATATTCAGTAACTGGAGGAACACTTTCAACTCCAAGTACAGCAAGTACCAATTTTACAATTACTTTGTCTTCTGCTATTGCAATTACTGCAACCCAATCATATACTTTTTTATTAGTTTACAATAGTGGTCCGCAAACCAATTTAGCAACTAATAACTCAAGTTCATGTTATGCTGGAGGTACTGCTTATGAATGTTCTAATGGACATAGTATTACGTCTCAATCTTTTTTAGACTTAGACTTTAAAACATATGTTAGTGCAGCAGGCCCTACTTTAGACCAATCTTGTACAACAACTGCAAACTTTAATAGTGTATATTTCGAATCAGGAGGAAGTTTATATACAAATTTAAATGGACAATCATTTACAGCTGGATCTACTGGAACTTTATCAAGGATTGATTTAGAGATTAGAAATGTTCAAAATGTAGGTGGTGGAAATTGTATTGTAGAAATATACAGTGGTGATGGACATGGAGGTACACTATTATATACTTCTGCTCCTGTATTGGTTAATACAAGTCTCCAAACTTATTCATTTATTTTAAATTGCTCTGTTGTTTCAGGAACTCAATATACATGGTATATGAGATCAACTACACCTGGCGCTGACATACAAAATTATGCTAGTAGTTCTGATGTATATGGTGGTGGACATGCATGGACAAGAGATAGAAGTAATAGTGATCCATTTGTTGACCATTCAAATAGTAATGACTTTAACTTTAAAACATATATTGGTGGAGGAGCTCCTGTAGCCCCAACTATTACTCTAGGTTCAAGTACATTTGTTTGTTTTGGTTCAACCTCAACAAATTTAACTTATAGTGCAACAACAAATTCTCCTAACCAATATAGTATAGATTTTAATGCATCTGCAGAAACTGCTGGTTTTGTTGACGTTTCATTAACATCATTGCCAGTTTCACCAATTTCAATTGTGGTACCTGGTGCTGCACCAGCTGCAACATATAGTGCAACAATTACAGTTAAGAACACAACTTCAGGACTTAGCAGTGCTGGAGATGCATTTACTGTAATTGTAAATGCTTTACCTTCAGGTTCAGCTGCAATTACCTCAGCCATTACTTGTAATAATTTAACAGATGGTTCTATCACTGTTACTCCAACTGGAGGCTCTGGAAGTGGTTATACTTATAAAGAAGTAGGTGGCAGTTATCAAGCTGGTGCTCTTTTTACTGGTTTAGCAAATGGTGCTCATTCTTTTGTTGTTAAAGATGGTAATACTTGTGAAAGTACAGCTTCAATTAGTGCTTCTTTAGCTAATCCAAGTATTGTAAGTATTACCTCAGCAACTAAACTTTCTTATAATGGTTCAGACTTAACTTGTTTTGGACAAAGCGATGGACAAATTACCGTTGTTGGAGCTGGTGGAACTGGTGCTTTACAATATTCAAATGGAGGTGCTTACCAAGTAAGTAATGTTTTTACTGGCTTAGCTCCTAATCCTTATACTTTAATTGTAAAAGATGCAAATGGATGCTTATCAACTTCATCAGTTGTAAACATTAATCAACCAACAGCATTAAGCGGAACAGTTAGTAATAACGGACCTATTTGTGCAAATACAACTTTATCGTTAAGTGGTTCAATTTTAGGTGGAACTGGTTCATTAACATATTCATGGGCTGGTCCAAATGCTTATTCAAGTGCTGCTTCTGGTACTTTAGCTAGAACAGTAAGCCCAAATGCAACAGTTGCAATGAGTGGTTTATATACTGTTACTGTAACTGATGCTAATAATTGTACTTATAACCCAACAACTAATGCAATTGTAAATCCAATTCCAACTGCAAGTATCAGTGGAACAAATTCAGTATGTAAAGATGCTCCAGTACCTATGGTTACTTTTACAGGTGCAAATGGAACTGCACCTTATACTTTTACTTATAATATTAATGGAGGTGGAAATTTAACAGTTTCTACTGCTTCTGCTTTAGATAATTCAGTTGAAATTACTGCTCCAACAAATGTTTCAGGTTCTTTTACCTATAATTTAGTTAGTGTGGTAGACGCAAGTTCAACTTTATGTGTTGGTTCAGCTTCAGGTTCTGCAATTGTAACAATTAGACCAAAACCTATTTTATCATCAAACGCAGCACCAGTATTAAATACTATTTGCGAAGGAACTTCAACAACTATTACTTGTACCAATGGTACTGTTAATTTAAGTCCACCAGTTTACACAACTACTTATTCAAATAATTTTAGTTCATCTATTGGAAGTGAATGGACTTTCCCAGCAGTAGTTCCTGTAAATGTTCCAGCAATACAAAGCTATAATGGTGGAAGTGTACTTGGTTATTTAAGTAATCAACAAGTAATTTTTAACAAAACAGGAATTCCTACTCACGATTTTATTACCATTGAATTTGATTTATACATTCACGATACATGGGATGGTAACAGCACTTTAAGTGGCCCCGATATGTGGAGCATGACTGTTGATGGTGTTAATAAAATAAACACTACTTTCTGTAATGAAACTTGGAATTCTACTACTCAATCTTACCCTAATGATTTTTCTGCTAGTAACCCAAGTTTTTCTAGTTCTATTACACATGTGTTACCAACTGCTTGTAATTTTGGTGGTGGTTCTTTAAGTGCTAAATACCATATCATCAAAACAATTCCACATACATCTGCTTCGTTAAATGTAATTTTAGAAGCTATGGGTTTAGAAAATGTATGTAATGAAAGCTGGTCAATTGATAATTTTGAAGTACAATATAGATCTCAATCTTCTTCGAGCAATATTGTTTGGACTAACCCTGCTGTTACTAGTACTAGTATTACTGTTTCTCCTATTGTAAATACTTATTATGTAGCTACTTTAGGTACTTGTTCCGATTCTATTGAAATATTAGTTAATCCTACTCCAAGAGCTGATTTCAGTATAAATACTGTTAACCAATGTGTAACTAGCAATAGTTATAATTATACCAATGCAAGCACCCTTGCAGGTGGTGGAGCGATGACTTATGCTTGGACAATGACTGGTGCTGCTACGACTTCAGCAACAACTACAGATGTAACAGGAAACTCTTATGCAACATATGGAGATTTCAATGTTAGATTAGTTGCCACTTCTGTAATTGGTAATTGCAGTGATAGTAGAGGTAGAAAAACCAAAACTGTTACTGTAAGTCCAGAAGTGTTAATTACTTCATCATTGCCTAATCCTGTTTGTGTTGGAACAACAGTTCGATTAACAGCTAATCAAGTAATTGGTGGTTCAAGTGCACTTGTTTATGCTGCTAATTATAGCAATAATTTTGAAAGTGCAATAGGTTCGGCTTGGACTTTCCCTGCTAACGCTGCTAATAATACTCCTACTATTCAAAGTTATAATGGAAATAATGTGTTGGGTTATTTAACCAACCAACAAGCTGTTTATAATCAAACAGGTTTAGCTGCTCATGATTTTGTTAAAATTGAATTCGATTTATACTTACACGATTCATGGGATGGTAATTCAACAGATATTATTTCGGGTAGTTTAATTGGTAAAGATATTTGGAAAATGGATGTTAATGGTTCTAGTATCATTAACACTACTTTCTCTAATTTTTCTTACAGAACACAAGCTTATCCTGGAAATATTGCTGCTGTTAATCCAAATGGAACCGATGCTATTTCTAATACTTTACCTACTGCTTGTAACCATAGTGGTGGGGCTTTAAGTTCTGTTTACCATATTACTAAAATTGTTCCTCATACAACTGGTTCTATTAATTTGGTGTTTGAAGCAATGGGATTAGAAGAACTTTGTAACGAAAGCTGGTCTATTGATAACATGGATATTCAAATTGGAACTAACACCGCTACTCCTAGTCTTTTAAGTGCTTGTACTGGTTTAGGAAGCGGTCCAGTTGTTTATACTTTAAGTCATGCCAACGATTTCAACACTGCAATTGGTTCGGCTTGGACTTTCCCAGCTGTAGTTCCTGCAAATGTTCCTGAGTTAAAAACATACAATGGTGCTAGTGTAATGGGTTATTTTACTAACCAACAAGCCGTTTATAACGAAACTGGTTTATCTGCTCACGATTATGTAAAAGTTGAATTTGATTTATACTTACACGATTCATGGGATGGTAACTCATCAGATGTAATTTCTGGTAGTTTAATTGGTCCAGATGTTTGGAACATGAACATTGATGGTTCTAGTGTTATAAACACTACTTTCTCTAATTTCTCTTATAGAACTCAGGCTTATCCAAGCAATATATCTGCTACTAATGCAAATGGTACTAGCTCGCTTTCAAATATTTTACCTACCACTTGTAACCACAGTGGTGGTGCATTATCTTCTAAATATCATATTTCTAAAATTGTCCCTCATTCTGCAAGTTCTTTAAATTTAGTGCTTGAGTCAATGGGTTTAGAAACTGTTTGTAACGAAAGTTGGTCTATTGATAACTTTGAAGTTTATTTAGGTGCAGCTGGTGCTACAACTAGCCCTGCTACTTGGAATACTGGTGCTGTTACTTGTTATATTGATGTTACTCCATTATCTAGTACTGGTTACACTACTACTATTGGTGCTTGTACTAGTCCTTCTTATAATATTGATGTTAGACCAGTTCCTACTCCTTCTTTTACTTTAAGCAATGGTTCATGTAGCAAAACAGTTACTTTTACCAATACCAATGTAGAAGCCGATGTTGATTATTCTTGGAACTTTGGCGATGGTTCGGCTGTGTATGTTGGAAGTGCTGCTCCGGCTCATTTATATGCTAATGGTACTTATACCATTACTTTAACTGCTAGTTTCGGTACTACTTGTATTAGAACTGCTACTCATTCAATTACTATAGGCGATATGCCTACTGCTGGTATTTCATTTACTGGTGGTACTGGTTGTGGTAATAGTGTTCAGTTTACTAATACTTCTACTATTCCAAGTGGTAATACGCCAACTTATTTATGGAACTTTGGCGAAACTCCAATTGCTACTACTTCTACTGTTGAAAATCCATTACAATCTTATTTAGTTGATGGAACTTATACCGTAAATTTAACTGTTACAACTGGTACTACTTGTATTGCTAATGCTTCTACTTCTGTTACAGCTACAGCTGCTATAACTGGTAATGCTGCCATATTTACGGCAACTGTTTCGGGTGCTTGTGGAAATTTAATTACTACTACAAACTCTTCAACAGGTGTTGCCAATATTTACAATTGGGATTTTGGAGATGGGTTCTCTTCTAATGAAGTTGCTCCTTCGCATTATTATAATACTGGTGGTTTTAAAACCATTACTTTATCTATAACAAATGGTGTTGGTTGTGCTACTATTGCTAGTAAAATAGTTTCTATTTCTGCTAACTCTGGTGCAACTGGTCGTGTTGGTGTTGATTTTACAATTTCTCCTAGCAATAGTCAAATTTTACTAACTAACAATTTTGAATATATTCCTACATTCACAAATAGTCAATCTAACGATCCAGTTTTATATTGTGCTGGTGCTCCTACTTGGACTTATGGCGATGGTACTGGTTCTACTTATACCAATATTTATAGCAAAATTTATGCTGCTGCTGGAACTTATACGGTACGTATAGTTCAATTAACTACTAACACTGGTTGTTATGGTGAAGCTAGTAAAGCGGTTACTGTTTTACCTAATCCTCCTTTTGTTCATAACCAAAATAATCTTGGTAATCAAAATATAGTGGGTTACCAAAATATAAGTGCAGTTTCTTCTACTAGTGTTTTAAATGCTAGCAAAAACAATGCGGAAGTATCAATGTATCCTAATCCTAACAAAGGTACTTTTAAGGTACAAGTTAATAACTTAGGTACTGATAATGGCGATTTGATAATAGTAGATATGATTGGTAGAGAAGTTTATAAATCATCTTTTGATGTTAATACAAAGAATGACATTATTGAGGTAAATGGACTAAATATTGCTCCTGGTACTTACCATTTGGTGTTAAGCAACTTGGGTGTTAACTTGGTTAGAAAATCTTTTGTGATTATTGCTGATTAAATCATAATAACAAAACATAAAAAAAGCCCAATTTGAATATTTCAAATTGGGCTTTTTTTATGGGATTTTTTAAAATTAGTTACCAATAAAAACTGGTTTACGTTTTTCAACAAATGCTTTCATTCCTTCTTTTTGGTCATCGGAAGCAAAACACATATAGAAATTTTTACGCTCAAAATATAATCCTTCTTGTAAGCTGCTATCAAAAGCTTTTAAAACACTTTCCTTTGCTAATCTTATAGCTATTGGACTTTGAATGGCTATTTCTTGAGCCATTTTCACCGCTTCTTCTAAGTATAATTCTACAGGCACAACTATATTAATTAATCCACTAGCTAAAGCCTCTTCGGCACTAATGAACTTACCTGTTAAAACCATTTCCATGGCCAATGCTTTGCCAACTGCTTTTGTCAATCTTTGTGTACCACCTGCTCCTGGCATGATACCTAATTTTATTTCTGGCTGACCAAATTTTGCAGTTTCACTCGCTACAACCATATCACAAGTCATTACTAACTCGCAACCACCGCCTAAAGCAAATCCGCTTACGGCTGCTATAATTGGTTTTTTTGTTTTACGTATTTGATCCCAAGTTTCAAACTGATCAATTTTCAATAAATCAATGGCCGATTTATTTTCCATTTGTTTAATATCGGCACCAGCAGCAAAAGCTTGCTCGTTACCTGTTATTACAATACAACGAACTTCATCGTTATCATCTAATTGCTGAAAAGCACTTTTAAGTTCTAACATAAGCTGCAAGTTCAGTGCGTTTAATTCTTTGGGTCTGTTTAATTGAATCAATGCAATATGTTTTGCATACGATTCATTGACTAAAATAAATTGAAATTCCATTTTTTTTTGATTTGTGATTTTTGAGTTAAAAGTTAGTAATTTGATTAGTTAATTGCTTTCATAATTTATCCTATTGGTTTTATCATACATTCTACTAAATTCAATTTCTTCTTCCGTTAAGCCATACCTAGCATATTAATGCAAAACAATTGCTGGAATAGTTTAACTACATTCAATATCAATATTTTGGGTAAAATTATAAATAAATAATTTAAATATACATTACTTAGTACAATGCAAAATTCAATTTTGATATTTTAATTGGCTTTTGTATTTATTCAGATGTTGTAACGCTAAGTGGATATGCTCAATTGAAAAACTAATATCTTTTCGTTTACTCCATTCCCCTATTTTTTCTTTTATAAATTCTGAAGTTATTTCATTAGAATTTTTATATTCATGTATAATCCAATCTACAGTTGCAAGCAATTCTAATCCGAAAGGTGATTCAAAACCTTTCATTATTTTTTCTACAGTTTCAATTTGGTTTTTATCGGTAAATGTACAATTTGAATCAATGAATTTTTTCAATTCTTCTGTACGTAGTGTATTGAAATAAATGGTATCAAATGGTTTACTATCTAATATAGATTTTGAAGTTAAAATATAGTTGTTTTCTAACTTGTGTAATAAATGTTGTAAGTTGTGTGCATAAGGACCATAATGGTATTTTTTAAAATTCAATTTAAGTTCTGTTTGCCCTACTCGTTGCAAAAAGTAAGCTAGTTTTTGAATTTCTAATAAGGAAGTATCAAATCCTAGTACTTTGTATTTTTCAACTAACGAAAGCACCAAAGCTCTTGCTTTGGTTAAATTTACTGTTTCGGAAATTGAGTTAACTGGAAAAGAGTTTTCAATGGGTTCGTACACATAAATTATAATGCCAACATTGACCAGTTTTTTTTGAATAATTTGTTTCACCTTTCCCCAATCAAGCCCACCTTGTCCAGCACCTAATGGAGGTAATGCTATGGACTGAATATTGTTTTGTATTATAACATTTATCAAATCATCTAAACCTTGATCAACATAATCGTAACTTGAACGGTGCATCCAGTTTTTTTTTGTTGGAAAATTAATTATCCATTTCGGATTCATCATACTGTTGGTGTGTGTAACAAACATTTTACCAACCATAACTTCACCCTTTTCACATGCCTTATGGTATAAATTGAAATTTTCTGGAAATTTTTCTTTAAACTGCAATGCAACACCTTTACCCATTACACCGACTGTGTTTACAGTATTTACTAATGCTTCAGCTTCACTTTTAAATAAGTTGCCTTTTATAAATTCTATCATGGTTTAAAAGTAATATTCAGGTTTAATTTTTACGGGCAAGTTTAGTTGTTTTTTCAATAATTCTCTCTTTATTGTTTCAGCCATTTCATCATCCTTGCAAGCTATACCCAACAATGCTTGAACTGGAATGAATTTTTGCACCAAACATTCAGCCTGTTTTATTTCTATTCTTTCATTTCCGTATTGCCTTCCCCATTTAGCACTTTTAATAATGTCCCAGTTTAATTTTCCAATATCATGTATTTGATTATAAAACTTAGCATAAGCCAATTTTGCATGCCTATCAGTAAATACAAAATTGCAACTATGTTCCATTAGTTTTTCCAAACTACTTACAAGGTATATTATTTCGTTTTGTGGTGTTCTTATTACTTCTGGGTCGTTTGCTTGCGCAATAACATAAAGCATTGGACTTTTAACTGTAAAATAAAATGGAATGTAGTGCGATAAATTTCCACATGGTGCAATTGGAACTTCTGTTTCGTTGCGCGAAGCTATAAGAGTAGGAAAACCAATTGGTACAAATTCAGAATCATACACATTTGCATTTGGACAATGCAAACCATTTTCCAAAATGAATGGAAGATTTTTATAATGTGTTATCCTAAATATTTGTACCATTGAATTCTTTTCTAATTCTCTTTTTTGTTTAAAATCCTTAGTCGCTTTGCTATAGTTAAGCTTCAATTACAGATAGTTTGGCTTACTCTATTTCTATTTGATTAATCTCTTTCATCAATCTATCTGTTTCAGTAAGGGCAACTATAATTTTTTGATAATGTATAATATCTTCAAATTCTAACTTGCGGCCTTTGCGGTCTTTTAACCATTTTTGAGCTGGCTGATACCCTCCAATATAAAAATTCCAAGCCACTTCTGGAACATTATTAAAGTATTGGGTTTCGTTAATATAAACCTTACCCGTCACTGCGAGGAACGAAGCAGTCTCTTCAAAACTTGGTTCATGTAATAACATATCTTCATTGCCTCTCAAATGTGGCTGTGGAAATGAAATGTCATCTCGGTTATTTTGATTAGTTTCTGCATCATCAGAAGTTGAATAGTATTTTTTTTCTACTGTTTCAGTTTGAACTTTATTGGTCACAAACTTAATTTTATCTACAATATTGCTTCCATCTACAGGATATTGAGTAATGTATTTTTCAACTAAAGCACTTTCTAACAAATGTATTTGGCGTATTTCACCACCCAATTTTACCAATTGCCAAAACGTTTTTACATCTTTTGGATATGGCACTTTGGGAAAATCTATTTTTAAAAATTCCTTGTATTTTTCTCTGTAAGTTGGGCTATGCAATACAGCATATATATAATCTAAAATGTCAATTGGAGCAAAAGTATCATTGGATGCTGAGCTTGTCGAAGTATCTTTTTCGTTTGTAAACGTTAAACCTAATTTTTTAGCTATTTGCTTTACAATTTTTAAATCAAGGTTGGGTGTTCTTTCTGTTTTCGCATCAAGTGTTTGTTCGGCATTGGTTTCAGGGTAGAGGTAAAGAGGAAATAAAAAATTTTTGTCATATGCACTTAATACTTTATGTCCAATTATTGATTTAGAAATAAAATAACTTGGCGGTTCTTTGAAAAATCTAGGTGAAATAATACAATAATTTCCTTTTAAAACATGTTGGTTAATTTCATTTCTTGGATATGCAATAATACCTTTTGAATTTCCTGTATATGGAATAAATCTATCGTCAAAAGGTTTAAATTGAAGTGTTGTAATTGAATATCCTTTTGATAAGTCTGCTTTAGCAGTTTTTATTGTCCAATCTCTACCATCTTTTCCGAGAAGCATTATTTTTCTAATATCTTCAACATCATTATTTAGTATAATATCAATCGTTTTGTCTAATTCTTTTTTAGAGAAATGAATACTAGCTTCGTCTCTTTGAGTTTCAATACCAGTAGAATTTTTTATGAATAAAGTATCTACTTTAAATCCTTTCTCATATTTACTATTTAATCCAAAATCCTTTGGAACAAAAAAGTAATTTGGCTTGGTAAATTCTAATCGATTCCAATCTATACTTTTTAAAGTATTATTATTTAATTCATCATATTTAAAATCTCTTTTTCCTTGCAAATTATAATGAAATACTTGTCCAAGTTCTCCATTGTTTTTCTTACCCTTTTTAACAAAAATATTTATTGAAACACCTTGCATAATATCAAAAACATTTTGGTCTGGACTTCCATCTGGACAAACTTCTTTTTTATTAGAATTGCCATGCAAATCTATGATGTAAATTTTATCAAAGCTCTCCAATAAATGCTTTCGCATTTGTCTATGTGTAATTCCATCTATAAAGCTATTATTTGAAATATAAGCCAAAACTCCACTTCCGTTTTTATCTATAAAATGCTGTCCATATCTTATAAACTTGATATAATCATCATCCAAATTTATTTTTCTTTCATTTAAGTCTTTTTTGTAATCAGCAATTAAATTTTGAATCCACTCGTTTTTATTTGTGCTACTCACAGCATAAGGAGGATTTCCCATAACAACCATAACTGGTGCATCACGCTTTACAAAATTTGCTTCGTTTGCTTCGGAGCTTAACCAATTAGCAAATAATGTTCCTGTATCGGGATGACTTTCTTCTAAACTATTGGTTAAATATACTTTTAGCCGCTGTTCTCTACTTGGTTTATACCCAGTTTCGGTAAGCAACAAATCTATTTGTAAATGAGCCATAGCATAACTAGCCATTAACAACTCAAAACCAATTAAGCGAGGTAATAAATGGTTTTCTACATAATTACTCCAAATTCCTTGTTGACCTTCAAATTTTTTGTAAATGTGCTTTATTACTTCAGCTAAATAGGTTCCAGTACCAGTTGCTGGGTCTAATATTTGCACTCGGTGAACTTCTTGTTCTACCTGCTTGCCTTGAACATTTACCTTAATTTTTATTTTGCTATTATCTGCTATTCCTTGAGGTAAATCGAACTCAGTTTTCAATATTTCATCAATAGCCCTAACTTGAAAACTAACCACTGGATGAGGAGTGTACCAAACACCACGAGCTTTGCGTAATTTAGGGTCGTATTCACTTAAAAAAGTTTCATAAAAATGAATGATGGGATCTTCCATTTTGGTTTGCTTGCCATAGTTTTTTAAAATTTCTTCTACGTTACAAGCCAAAAATATTTCAACCAAACTATCTACTATCCATTTTATTCTATCGTCTATATCTGGCCCAGCTATGTAACTAAAAAGTTTACGCAAAAACGGATTAGATTTAGGAATTAATTCGGCTGCTTCTTGTCGGCTAAAAGTAGGTAAAGTAGGGTCATGTAATCTAGCCGCAAACATTCCATAAGCAATGGTTTGAGCGTAAACATCTGCAAAACCTTTAGGCGTAATATCGTGAATCAGTATTTGTTTAAAAGCCACCATTTGGTCTTTTATCGTACTGTTTTCATGATTCACTTCATCGCTTGTCAAAGCTTTTTCTATCACATCGGCAAGTAACCTAGCCTTACCAGCCATCATTTCGGCTAGCTTTTTACTGCTTTTTATAGTTTGACCAATGTGAACACAAAAATCTTTGATTAGGTTTTCAAATGTTCCAAAGTTTTCAGGCAGTGGTACAATTTCAAATTTATTGTCACCCTGAGCCTGCCGAAGGGCAGCAATTGAAATTTTAGTAATAAAAACACCTTCAATGTATAAATGAAAGCTTAAATAATCGGTAAAAATTAAATTATTCAATGAAGCTTTATACCTATCGAACTGTTCTTTATTTCCAGTTTTTTTGGCACCTTCTAAATCTTTATCGCCAATATCTTTAGCTTCAATAAAACCAACTGGAATTTCTTTTTTTGTTAAAATATAATCAGGCGCACCACAAATTTGTCTTTTAGGTTCGTTTGTTGCTCTAATATCGGGTACTAAACTTTCAAGCAACTGCTGCAAATCACCACGAAAAGTATGTTCAGTTGCGTTACCTAATTGGTAGCGTTTGTTTATATTGTCAATGTATTGGGATATGGTCATTATTTATTCAAATTTAAATTGCCAAAATAGTTTTCTTTTGGTGTAATTATGTTTCGGATTTAATTGCATTGGGCATAATTCATTAATGAAACTAAGTTGAAAAAATATTCTTTTTCAATTGACGGTGTCAAATTTATATTTGTTTTTATATTTATCAAGCAAAACTTGATTGGGTAAAATTGATAATTTATCATCAATCAAAAAAACCCTACCAAGTTCAAAAAGCAATATAGAGTTTATCTTCATTCCTTATGCCATTTACTGTTTTTCATCTTTTTGTTTGGTTTTATGCCAATCTCCTATAAACCTTAGTATTATATAGGTTCCTAAAAACGTTTCACCATTCATTCAAATTCCAATTCTAGCATTATTGCCATTTTTGCCAACCTATTTGCTATTTCTGCCTTACTATCTTCAATTTCTAACTGCCTATCTCCTATTTCTGCCTTGCTATCTTTAATTTCTGTCTGCCTATCTCCTATATCTGCCAGACTATTTTCTACTTCTGCCAGCCTATCTTTTATATCTACCAACATATTTTTTATTTTTAATGGCTTATCTTTCAGTATTTTAATTGCATTTTTGATTGCTGCTTTTGTATTTTTTGATACTATTATAAAATATTTGAAATATTAATATACTAATTTAAAACATGCTTGCGTTATTACCATATATTTTAATAGATAAACTAAATTTAAAAAAAAATCATGGAAAAACCAAATTACAATTGCAGTCAACAAGAACTGTACACAGTAGCCAATCAAGGTTGGAATTCTTATTTAGAAAAAATTGCCAGTTTTTCATTGTTTAAAGCTAAATACGATGAAACTTTAGCTACAACAAGTAAAGCAGCCATTGTTGCAGCACAGCTTATTCCTAATTGGCAAGCACGGGGTGCTAAAGCCAATATAAGTTATATTAACTTAACTATTAAAGCCGATGCTTGCCTGCAAGAGTGGCAAAAGCTAAAAAGATATATTATAGATGCCTTTAAGGAAGCATATCACAAAACTAACTTTAAAGCTGCTGGACAGCCTTATTACCAAAAAGCAACCAACTACAACTGGGATAGTTTAATGGAATTACTAAATGCTGGTATGATATTCATTTTGGCCAATAAAACTGTACTTTTAGCCAATAAAAATATGCCAGAAATTTTTTCTGATAATTTTAAAAATCTAAAAACTGATTTTGAAATACTTCACAATGATTATATTAACGCTACAGCAAACGAACCTACTCAAACACTTGCTAAAATAGAAGCTAATAATGCTATTTACGATAATGTAATCAATATGTTTTTAGATGGACAAGAAATATTTAAAAACGAACCAGTAACCAAACAACTTTTTACTTTCGACCATTTAATTAATCTCATTTCGGGAACAGGTACTGCGGGTATAAAAGGATATATTACATCGGCCTTAAACAGTGCTCCTATTACAAATTGCTCCATAAAATTGATTCAAACTGATAAATTTACTATGACTGATAAGGATGGATATTACCAATTTTTGCAACTTGAATCTACTGAATATGAAATACAAGTTTCTGCCCCCGAGTACCAAACCCAAACTATTAAACAACAAGTTAAACCAGGCACCATTAGCACATTGTCTGTAGTTTTACAACCTGTTAAAGGGTAGTTTGGTTATACGTTTTTAGTTATTAGTTTTTAGTTGGTTAGTTAGTTGATTGGTAAATTTAAAAATGAATATTTTAAACACATAAAAGGCTGCCTTTTTAAAAGCAGCCTTTTTAAATTATAAACTCCCATTTGCATAATGCTAATTGTATATTGAAATTGCAAATTACCTATTCCTCTTTAGCTACTTCTTCCTTCGCTGCATTTTGTTTAGAAAAATCGTTTTGAAACAAAAGAATAAGTACAAAGCCTATGCTAATTGTAGCGTCTGCAACATTAAAAACTGGCCTAAAAAACTCAAAACTTTCACCACCCCACATAGGAAACCAAGTAGGGAATGTACCTCTAATTAAAGGAAAATATAGCATATCGACCACTGAACCATGAAACCAAGAAGCATAACCGCCACCAC
>Ga0247839_1004381_pt1 | contig 18223 bp, 10 predicted proteins | sample LaCruzMarch2015__6_FD_192405 | JGI IMG/M metagenome (GOLD analysis project Ga0247839, IMG submission 192405) | Freshwater microbial communities from meromictic Lake La Cruz, Castile-La Mancha, Spain - LaCruzMarch2015_16m | ecosystem: Environmental > Aquatic > Freshwater > Lake | place: Spain... | reverse complement strand
AAAGCCACATATACATATTGCCAAAACTAGTTTTTATTTCAACTACTTTTTCTTTGTTTTCAGTAGTTTTAACTGTTTCTTTTGTGCAAGAAAAAAAGGATGTGAATAGTGCAGTAAAAAGGATAATTTTTTTCATAATCATATATTTATAAAAACAAATATATCAATTCATTTGAATATGCAATTGTTTTGTTTTAGAGCTTTGTTTTTAATTAGAAAATATATGTACTTTGCACCGCAAAAAAGTTCAGTTTACTTGTATGAACTAAATAGTGATTTTCAAATAAATGGAAAAAAATAAAAACAATTATGCCATTATAATGGCAGGTGGTGTTGGAAGCAGATTTTGGCCAGCAAGCAGAAGTACTTATCCAAAACAATTTTTAGATATTTTAGGAACCGGAAAAACATTAATGCAGCAAACCTACGAAAGGTTTTTAAAAGCATTTTTACCCGAAAATATATTTATAGTTACCAATACTGCCTACATTAAATTGGTTAAAGATCAATTGCCAAATATGCCCGTTGATAGAATTTTAGGTGAGCCAACAGCCAAAAACACTGCTGCTTGTATTGCTTATGCAAGTGCTAAAATTCATAAACTTAACACGCATGCTGCTTGTATAGTAGCACCAAGCGATCATTTGATTTTAGATGAAGCCAAGTTTTTGGGTTATGTAGAAGAAGGTTTAAAATATGCACATAAAAACCCATCGTTAGTAACTTTAGGAATTATGCCAAGCCGCCCCGATACTGGTTACGGCTACATTCAATACCTAGAAAATGAAACTGATTCAAATATTCATAAAGTAAAAACATTTACCGAAAAACCTACTTTAGAAATTGCTAAAACTTTTATAGAAAGTGGTGATTTTTTATGGAATGCTGGTATTTTTATTTGGTCTGTTTCGTCTATAAAAAAAGCATTTAAACAGCATTTGCCCGAACAATATGATTTATTTGAAAACGCTGCTCAAAGTTTATTTACCGAAAATGAAGCTGAAACAATCAGAGCATTTTACGAGCAATGTAAAAGCATTAGCATAGATTATGGTATTATGGAAAAAGCACAAAATGTGTATGTAATTCCTAGTGAATTTGGTTGGAGCGATTTGGGTACTTGGACTTCATTGTACGAAATTTCGGAAAAAGATGAAAACAACAATGCTGTTAAAGGTAAAAATGTGTTTTTATATAATGTAGAAGGTTGTTTGGTAAACAAAGCGGAAAGTATAAATGGTAAAATTATTGCACTAAAATCGGTAAAAGATTTGATTATAGTTGATACTCCAGATGTGCTTTTGATTTGCGATATTAACCAAGAACAAGAAGTAAAACAGATAGCTACTGACATAAAAATTAAGTTCAACGAAAAATATACCTAATACTTGTTGAGGGGTTTTTAAACAAGTCTACTTCCTTATAAACATTACAAACCACAAAAATATTTATTTAAATAGTTGTTTTTGTGGTTTGAAAGTGCTAATCTTGTTTATGGATTTTATACTTGTTTTCACAAAAGCCGTAGTATGCTCAGTTTTTTTGATTTCAATATTTGCATTGATTGGTTTGTTGTTTGTTATAAATAAAAAGAAAAAAACAGGTCGAATGTTCACTGTTGAAAATCAAGATTGGCAATAAAAAGTATTGCTTTTAAAACTTTTATTTTTTTTGTTGCTTTATACTGTTACAAATGATTGAAAGCAATATACCAGAAGAAAGTTACAGTGGACCAGCCAATTTATCACCAATCCCTCTAAGCATTGGTTCACCGGTAATTAGGCCAGAAGATAAGAATAAAATAAAGGCAAATGCTGTGGAAGCAATGAACCACTATGCCAATCAAGAAATTTTATTGCTTAAAAGACAGGCTGATTTAATTATGACCCAAGTGCGAGAAATTGAATCACGATTGAAAATTTCAGAACATATTTATCAAAGCGATTTTAGGTTTACTCCAGTTGTAAATCAAGTATATCATTTATACGAAAAAGACGACCATTATAAACTTTCGATTATTGGCAAAAACGAATGGGGACGTAGTAAACCATTAGGAAAATACATAGCCACAGTTAAGCTTTTAGGCGACCATAGTTGGGACGTAATTGAACGAGCTGAAAAAGGTTCGTTTGAATAGAAATTTAGTTGTTTCTGTAACTTTCAATTATTTCGGTAAGTGCCATTGCTTGCTGCAATCTTGGCGCTATTTCATATATTAAAAAGTAATCGTCAAAGCAAAGTAGTAAGCCTATTTCTAAGTGTTTTTTTGCTTCCTCTATTTGTCCGTTTTCGTATAAATAACAAACCAATCGGTAATGATATTGATGGCAATCGTAATTAATTTTTAGCGCATCGGTTATCATATCAATTGCAGCTTGTATTTCGCCTTTCGAAAATTTAACAAAACTCCAATCAAGCCAAGCTTCTTGCATGGTGGCATCTAATTCTACCAATTTTGCATAGGTTTCTTCGCAGTTTTCTATTTGGTTTAATCGGTATTGCGTTTCGCCAAGCACCAACAAATATTCAGCATTGTCTTCTTCTATCATGCAAGCTCTGTGATAAAAAGTAAGTGCTTCTTTGTTCTTATTTTCCTTTTCGTAAGTTAACCCAATTCCAAACCAAGCCTCGGCTATATTTGGATTCAAATCGGTAGCATGTTTGTAGTTAATCCTGGCTTCTTCGTTTAAGTTCATTCGTTCGTAACAACCGCCCAAATTACAATAAACAATGCCATCGGCACCATCTTCTTCTATGGCACTTTTATAAGCAGAAATTGCTTCTTCATAACGTTCCAATTCCACCAAAACATTGGCTTTATTAAACTTTGCCGAAGTAAAATCTTCATCAATTGCTAAGCAAAATTCATACGCATCTAACGCTTCTTCAAAACTTTCTTGTTTGTAATAAATAATGCCTAAATTATACCAAGCTGTAGTGCTGTAAGGATCGTTATCAATAAGCTTTTTATAGTAAAATACTGCTTTTTCATAATCGCCTAATTGGTTGTAACAATGCCCAATTTCGTAATAAGTTTGATCTATGTCTTCAAACTCGCTTATTATTATTTTAAAATAGTCAATGGCTTGTATATACAAATCGGAATCTTCATAAATATAAGCTATTTCAAAAAGCATGTCCAAACGTTCATCGGTATGTTGAAGTGCTTTTTCAAAACATTCACTTGCATCTAAAAATTGTTTTAAATGTAAATAGGTTTCGCCTTTTAGTAAATGCAAATCGGAGTTAAACGGTTCAATTTTTTCAACCATTTCAAGCACATCTAATGCGTTTTCAAATTGCTCGGTTAAAATATAAATTTCCGATTTTTGTAATAAAAACTCGCTGTGAAGGGTGTATAGGTTTAAAGAATAGTTTACGGCTTCAAATGCTTTTTTGGTTTTATTGGTTTGAATATAAAAATCAATTATTCCTTCAAGAGATTCTGTGTCAAAGTATTCGTTGGTTTTATTGCGCAACATTTTTTCGTACCGTTGCACATCTTTACTCACATCTTCACTTAAAAAATCATCACCATCTATCATCGGCATATTCAAAATTATTACTGCAAATATAAGTTCATAAATTATTTAAATGGTCTTTTTCAGGTCAGTTATTTTACAAATATTTGAACTCTTGTTAAAAACAAAGTTCAAACCCAATTATGAAAAAAATATTTCACCTCTTTTTATTGCTTTTTACAGCCACAATTGCAATTGCACAAAACGAAAATAAAAAGCTAAATCAAGCTAACTGGCAACAGCACGTAGCTTATAAAATAAACGTGAAACTTGACGATGAACAAAACTTGCTTGTTGGAAATATTAGCATGGTTTACACCAATAATTCGCCCAATGAATTAAAGGAAATATACATGCACTTATGGCCAAATGCTTACAGCAATAGAAACACTGCTTTTGCAAAGCAACATTTAGAAAACGGTAAAACCGATTTTTACTTTGCCAAACCTAATGAAGAAGGAAGTATAGACAGTTTAAATTTTATGGTAAATAACACCAAAGTAATTTGGAATTTAACCAACGATGTTGACATAGCTTTACTTACTTTAAACCAACCACTAAAACCACAACAAAGTATAACAATTAGTACACCTTTTTATGTTTATTTACCAAAGGTTTTTAGCAGAATGGGGCACGAAAAACAATTGTATTGTATTACTCAATGGTTTCCAAAACCTGCAGTGTATGATGTAAACGGATGGAACCCAATTCCATACTTAGACCAAGGGGAATTTTACAGTGAATTTGGTAGTTTTGATGTAAGCATTTCTGTTCCTAAAAACTATGTGGTTGCTGCCACTGGCAATTTACAAAACGAAAATGAAAAGCAGTTCTTAAGTGAAATGGCTTCTAAAACACCAATTGAATTTGAAACACCACCTCTTTCAAGCAATGAATTTAAAACATTGAAGTTTTTGCAAGATTCGGTTCACGATTTTGCTTGGTTTGCAAGCAAAGAATTTAACGTAAAAAAAGGGGAAGTTACATTGCAAAATGGCAAAACAATTGAAACTTGGTTGTTTGCAAAAAAAATAAACAATAAAGGCATTGGCTTTATTAATGAAGGAGTAAAATATTACTCAGACCATATTGGTAATTATCCTTACAGTTTGGCACAAGCGGTGATAACACCTTTAGAAGCTGGTGCAGGAATGGAATACCCAACCATAACCAATTGTGGAAGCATTGACAGACAAACCATTATTCACGAAGTTGGACACAATTGGTTTTACGGTATTTTGGGGAGCAATGAGCGCGAATATCCTTGGATGGACGAAAGCTTAAATACTTATTATGAAAGCAGGTGCTCAAAAGAAAAAGATGATGCAGAGTTTGCTAAAAATGGAAAGAAAAAAAATGTAATTGTTGATGTATTTGGCTTTGATGTTTCTGGTTTTGGACAAGCTCGAATGTTATATGCCATTTCTGCACGAAAAAATGAAGATCAAGCGGGAAATTTACCTTCAACAACTTATACCGACTTTAACTATGGTGCAATAATTTATGCAAAAAATCCTTTGAGTTTTTATATGCTTCAAAATTATTTGGGTAACGAAAAGTTTGATGCCATGATGCAAGCCTACTACGAAAAATGGAAATTCAAACATCCATTACCAAACGATTTTAGAAACCATTGCGAAGATTTTACTAAGCAAAATTTGAATTGGTTTTTTGATGGCGTTTTGGGTTCTACTCAAAAAATGGATTATAAAATTGTTGGTCATACAAAAGATAGTATTACAATAAAGAATAAAACAGGATTGTTGTCTCCAATTATTTTTGCAGAAACTGGTGATAAAAAAATAAAAGGTTTTGCAATTCAGCATCCTGGTTTTGTAGGCATAAAAAAGTTTAGCGCAGCTTTATATCAATACACAAAGTTTAAAGAAAGAAACTATATGATAGATGAAAACTATTCTTCTATTGATCTTTACCGACAAAATAATTCATTGAAAAAACCTATTTCCATTCGTTTTATACCAGCTTTAGAAGACCCAAATAAGCGCCAAATATTTTGTATTCCGCTTTTCGCTTGGAACAATTATAACCAAAGCATGTTGGGCGTACATTTAAGCAACGATGTGTTTCCAATGCCAAAAACTGAAATTAGTTTTACACCTTTATACAGCTTTACCACCAACGATTGGAACGGATATTTAAACCTAGCAAAAAACATATTTCCCGCAAAAGATGGCACATATAAAAAAGTAAAAATTGGAGTAAATATGTCAAGATTTGCTAAAATTGGTTTCTTTAATAATGATGGTGGTGCAAACCTAACTTATGAAAAATTTGTTCCTTTTATTGAATTACATTTCAATCAGAAAACAGCAAGAAGTTTGTTTAGTAATGTTTTAAAATTTAGGCATGTTACCATATTAGAAAACCCCAGAAACAGTGGTTATTTCATTAATTGGGACAATAAATCGTTTTCTGCTTTTGATATTACACATCATTTTAAACACAATTTGAAAACATTTCCAAGTGCTGCAAATGTGAATTTACAAATAGGAACATTTTTCTATAATTTTGGAAGAATAAGCGCTGATTTTACACAAGGAATTTTATATAAAGACAAAGGGAAAACTGCTACAATTAGGCTGTTTGCTGGTGCCTTTATGGCACATAAAAGCAATAGTAGTAATTATAATGATTATAATATTGGAAGAACTTACTTTCAAGGAGGAGGAACACTCGATTTAAACGATTACATGTATGATGAAACAATGTTTGCTAGATCTTCACAAACAGAGGCACTATTAAATAATCAAAATCAACAACAGTTTTTCTTTGCAAGGCAAGTAATTAACCGCGATGCAGGATTTAGAAACTTTGTAAACATTGGCAGTAGCAGCACTTGGCTTACTTCGGCTAATTTAACCATTCCTTTTCCTTTTAAATTACCTATTGGTGTTTATTCCGATTTAGTATTTTGGGAAGAACTTTCGAGCACAAATGGAGTAAAATCATTTGAAACAAAACTTACCTACAGTGGTGGATTATATTTGAGCATAGCTAAAAATATTTTTTCTATTTATTTGCCATTCTTTGCATCGCAAGATGTTATAGACGCTTGGGAATTAAGTTATTTAAATCATCCGTTTGAAAGAGCAAGTTTTATACTAAATTTGAACGCTTTAAATCCAGTAAAAATTATTAAAGAAGCTAAATTGTAATTGGCAATAAGCAATTGGCAAAGATTTATAACCGTTTGTGGTTACTGAGCGGAGTCGAAGCATAGCCAACGGAATAAAATTAACTAAGTACTATAAACTAACAACTGACAACCATCAACTGACAACCAACAACTATCAACTAATAATATGAGTACAACACAAACATTTTCGCTTGATTTTTTATCAGCGTTAAACTTAAAAGAAATAAACGAAGGAACTTCTACTGGTCAAATCCATTTTACTGCAAGCAATGCGGAAGTAAAAGAAATATACTCGCCTGTAGATGGAAAACTAATTGGTAAAGTAAAATTTACCACAGAACAAGAGTACAACCAAGTAGTAAAAACTGCGGAAGAAGCATTTAAAATTTGGCGAAAAGTTCCATCGCCAAAGCGTGGAGAAATAGTGCGACAGTACGGAAATTTGCTGCGTGAATACAAGCAACCACTTGGCCAATTAGTAAGTTACGAAATGGGTAAAAGCCTTCAAGAAGGTTTGGGCGAAGTGCAAGAAATGATTGACATTTGCGATTTTGCTGTGGGTTTAAGCCGTCAATTAACGGGCTCAACCATGCACAGCGAAAGACCAAACCACAGAATGTACGATCAATACCATCCGCTTGGAATAGTTGGAATTATTTCAGCGTTTAATTTCCCTGTAGCCGTTTGGAGTTGGAACAGCATGTTGGCCGCAGTTTGTGGCGATGTGTGCATTTGGAAACCTTCGGAAAAAACTCCGCTTTCGGGCATTGCTTGCCAATTATTAATGGCTAAAATTTTAAAGGAAAATAATTTACCAGAAGGCATTTTCTGTATGGTAAATGGCGATTATAAAGTAGGTGAATTAATGAGCAAAGACGAACGTGTTCCGTTAATTTCTGCTACTGGTTCTACCCGCATGGGAAGAATTGTTGGTGCTACTGTAGCCCAACGTTTTGGCAAAGCATTGTTAGAATTAGGCGGAAACAATGCCATTATTTTAACTCCAGCTGCTAACTTAGATTTAGCCATGGTAGGTGTGGTTTTTGGCGCAGTGGGAACTGCAGGCCAACGTTGTACCACAACTCGTAGGTTAATTATTCACGAAAGTATTTACGATAAAGTAAAAGAAAAATTGGTGAAAGCTTATGCGCAATTAACCATTGGCAATCCACTTGGCAGCAGTTTAGTAGGACCATTAATTGATAAAGATGCAGTAGCCGCCTATTTAAATTCAATAGAACAGTTAAAAGCCGAAGGCGGAAAAGTGCTTTGCGGTGCTGAGGTGATGACTGGCGAAGGTTACGAAAGTGGTTGCTATGTAAAACCAACTATTTGCGAAGCAGAAAACCATTATAAAATAGTTCAACACGAAACTTTTGCACCAATACTTTATATTATGAAATACACCGATTTTGAAGAGGCAATTGCTTTGCAAAATGGTGTAAAACAAGGTTTAAGTTCAAGTGTGTTTACTGATAATTTGCAAGAAGCAGAAGCGTTTTTAGCGCATTGGGGTAGCGATTGCGGAATAGCAAACGTAAATATTGGAACCAGTGGTGCTGAAATTGGTGGCGCGTTTGGTGGTGAAAAAGAAACAGGTGGCGGACGCGAAAGCGGCAGTGACAGCTGGAAAGCCTATATGCGCAGACAAACTAACACCATTAACTATGGTAAAGAATTGCCATTGGCACAAGGAATTAAGTTTGATATTTAGTTGTTGGACGATGGTCTATAGACCATAGACGATAGATAAAAGCCCGAGTTTAAAACTTGGGCTTTTGTGTTTTAAAAGTTATCATGGGTTGTAGCTCAAACAATACAATTGGCTTTAGACAACTGAATATAAAGAATCTTGTAAATCCTTTAATCTTGTAAATCATGATTCAGACAATGTACAATTCAAAGTTGCAAACTTTGTTTATTTATTTTCACAAGTGACACTCGCTTTGCGATGCTTAACACTTGCGAAAGCTGGTAATTACCGAAGCCATCGCTTAAAGCAATGGCATCGGTGTTTTCATAAAGACAAGGCATGCCTTGCCTCTACTCCTTTATAACTTTTATGCTTTGTTTATTTAACCCGTCAATGCTTAATAAATAAACGCCACTTTGCAATGTTTCTAGGTTTACAATCGTTTCGTCTAAATTTAGTTTTCCGCTTATTACTATTTGCCCAACTATGTTTGTAATATTGTATTTTTTACCAGCTAAATTTGTTTTATTGGTAATGGTAATGCTGGTTTTAGTAGGGTTTGGATAAACCTTTAAATCGTTCTCTAATCTTAAATTATTCACGCCAACACTGGTAATATTTACCAATAAATTGGTGGAATCAGTACAATTATTTGCATTGGTAATTTGTGCTTTTAAATTTCCTGTTCCTATGCTTGGCCAAATAATATTTACTGCGTTGGTTCCTTGTCCGCTTTGAATAGTGCCCGTTGTAGTCCAATTATAAGTGCTGTTTGCCTGACTTAATACTGAATAAGCAAATGGAGTTGAAATAGAATTTGGCGCAACATTTCCTGTAATAGTTCCAATTATTGGACTTGCTTTTACTACAATGTCTTTGCTAAAAGTATCTGCGCAGTTTTGATTGGTTAAGCTTAATAAATATATTTTATAATTACCTATTTGGGTAAATGTTTTGCTGGTATTTGTAGTTGTATCTGCTTCACCTAGAACCCATTTGTAGGTAGCCGAACCGCTGCTAATGCTCGATGTATTGGTGAAATTAAAAACATTGTTTTTCAAGCATTGCGAAGCATTATTTATTCCAAAACTTAAATTAGCACTTGGATAAACTGTTACGGTTTTGGTAATAGAATCATTACAATTTGCATTGTTTTTAGCTACTAATTTTACTGCAAAACTTCCGGCATTGGAGTATGTTTTTGTAGGATTTAAAACAGTTGAATTACTGGCATCGCCAAAGCTCCAAGTTTGAGTGTTTGAATTAGTGGCAGAATTGGTAAAACCAAAGCTGTTTCCTGTTAAACATTGCGCAGCATTATTGATGGTAAAATTAGCCACTGCTTCCGCATTTACCGATATGTTTTTTGTTATAGAATCCAAACATTCATTATTAGCGGTAACTACTAATTTTACTGATGTTCCGCCCAATGTGTTGTAATGATAATTAGGCGATAAAAGGGTAGAAGTATCGCCATTTCCAAAATACCATTTGTACTTTAACGAACTGTTGTTTGGCGTACTTTGATTGGTAAATACAAAGTTATTATTGCTTAAGCATTGAGCGGTTTTGTTTATGGCAAAATTTACCACTGTAGCTTTGTCCACCACGTTTACTATTTGGTTAAAAGAATCTGCGCAATTATTGCTCGAAAGTGCAATTAACTTTACAGTATAAGTACCTGAAAAATTATAAGAAAAAAACCTGAATAAATTGTTTGAAATTACATTATTTCCTACTCCAAAATGCCAAGTATATTGATTACTTAATCCATTATCTTCCGATTGGTTCCAAAACTCAAAATAGTTATTGGTAATACATTGCGCGGTATCGTAAGTTAAGAAAAATGCTTTAGGCGCTTTGCGAATATTCACAGTTTTGCTCACCGAATCTGTGCAACCATTATTGCTAGTAGAAATTAATTTAACCACTAAGTTTCCGGTATCGGTAACGGTTTTGGTTGGGTTCAATAAATTGGATGTTGTGGTATCGCTAAACAACCAGTTATGGCTCATGGTGCCTGAATTGATGGTTGAAGTATTTACCAAAGCAAACGAAATACTGGTGTTTTTAAAACATAAGTAAGCCGGTGAAGTAAAGTTAACCGTAGGTTTTGGATAAATAGCGGTGGTTGCCAAAAAAGTATCGGCACAATTATAACTAGTAGATGCAGCAATTAAACGAACGGTATAATTTCCAACTGTTGAGTAATTATAAGTTTGGGTAGCAGTATTTGAAATAACATTATTACCAACACCAAAGTTCCAATTATACTGAACTGGCTGCCCATAAGCATTAGATTGGTTGGTAAACAAAAATGAGTTTCCATTCACACATTGTGTAGAATCGTTTACTGTATAATTTGCAGTTGGTGTTTTATGAACATGCACAGTTTTGCTCACTGAATCTGTGCAACCATTATTGCTAGTAGAAATTAATTTAACCACCAAGTTTCCAGTATCGGAAACGGTTTTGGTTGGGTTCAATAAATTAGATGTTGTATTATCGCTAAACAACCAGTTATGGCTCATGGTGCCTGAATTGATACTTGAAGTATTTACCAAAGCAAACGAAGCAATGGCGCTTTTTAAACAAATAACTGAAGGTAAAGTAAAGTTAACAATTGGTTTTGGATAAACTGTCACTGTTTTAGAAATAGAATCTTTACAGCCATTATTACTCGTCACAAGCAATTTTACAGAATAAGTATTTTCAGTTGAATATACTTTATTAGGGTTTATTAAAGATAATGTATCATTATTTCCTGCTCCAAAATTCCATTTTCTTGTAATTGTACCTGATGTAATACTCGAAGTATCTGCAAATATGAAGTTATTATTGTTTAGGCACTGCGCAAGATTGTTTATAGTAAAACCAACAGTTGGTTTTTGATTTACTATTACAGTTTTTGTAACTGAATCTTTACAACCATTGTTACTAGTACCAATTAATTTAACTGCAAATGAATTAGCAGTTGAATAAGTTTTGATTGGATTTGCAAGCAATGATGTATCATTATTTCCTAAACCTAAATTCCATTTTCTAGTTATATTTCCTGAAGAAATACTTGAAGTATCTACAAATAAAAAGTTATTGCCATTTATACATTGAGAAGAATTATTGATTGTGAAACCTATAATTGGTTTAGGATATACTGTAACTAATATTGATGTTGATGTATCTTTATAACTATCAGAAACTACCAACCTTCTGAACCAAGTGTTTTGAATTAGTGATAATGGCTTATAGTTTTTTGTATTACTTGCCGTGATTGGTAGGAAGCCAGAATTGGCACTTGTTGTGCTTTTTAACCAAGTGTAGTTATACGTTCCATTACCGCCTAGTGGTACACTTCCAATTAAACTATCTAAATTTGAACCTAAACAAATTGTTTGATTACTTGTAATTGAATTATTATAAATACCAAAAAATACTTTTCTTATTCTGTAATTACCTGCATCTGCAATAAATAAATTTCCTACCTTGTCCACAGCAACTCCAACTGGTCCACTAAGACTAGCAGTAGTAGCTATAATGCTATCACCGTTATAAACAATAGTACCATTTCCAACTACAGTTGATATAATACCTGTGCTTGCGTTAACCTTCCGTATTCTATTGTTGTTTCTATCTGCAATGTATAAATTGCCTAAACCGTCAATTGTTACATCAGTTGGGTAAAATAAATTAGCAGATGTAGCAGAAGCACTATCACCTCCATAACCAAAAGTACCATTACCAGCAATCGTAGAAATAATGCCTGTACTTGCATTTACTTTCCTAATTCTGTGATTAAATTGGTCTGCAATAAATAAATTACCTGAACCATCACTGGCTACACCACTAGGGGAATTCAAATTAGCTGCTGTTGCTGCAGCACTATCGCCACCATAAATGCCATTACCTCCAATACCTGCAACTGTGGAAATAATACCAGTAATGGCATTTACTTTCCTAATTTTATTACTATTGAGGACTGAAATATATAAATTTCCTGAGCTATCAAAATCTATGCTACTCGGAACATTTAAATTGGCAGCAGTTGCAGCACCACCATCGCCTCCATTACCTTGTACTCCGTTGCCAGCAATGGTAGTTATTATGCCAGTGCTTGCATTTACTTTCCTTACTCTGTGGTTGAGATATTCAGCAATATATATATTACCTATACTATCGAGTGCTATCCCATAAGGGGTATTTAAAGTAGCATTAGTGGCTAATCCTCCATCACCACTAAAACCGCTAGTTCCATTTCCTGCTATTGTTGTTATAATTCCTGTAATTGCATTTACTTTCCTTATTCTGTGATTACTCGCATCAGCAATGTATAAGTTACCAAAATTATCAAGAGTTAATCCTCTTGGATAGTTTAAAGTTGTTGCATTTGCAGCAATTCCATCTCCTGAATATCCTTGTGTACCATTTCCTGCTACTGTAGATATAACACCACTTCCCCCATTTATTTTTCTTATTCGGTAATTATCACCATCTGTAATATATAAATTGCCAGAAATATCAAAGTTTAAACCTGATGGTTTTTTTAAAATTGCAGCACTAGCAGCTCCTCCATCTCCTCCATATCCAGCAGTTCCATTGCCAGCAATAGTTGTTATAATTCCAGTTGAAGCATTTACTTTTCGAATTCTGTTATTATTTGCATCTGCTATAAATAAATTACCAGAACTATCTATTTTTACATCAATAGGATTATTTAAATTTGCTAAAGTGGCTGACGAACCATCTCCTCCAAAGCCTTGAATTCCATTCCCCGCAACAGTTGATATGATTCCAGTAATTGCATTTATTTTACGTATTCTTTTATTACCTGCATCAGCAAAGTATAAATTACCAATACTATCAAAGGTTATTCCTGTTGCATAAGCTATAGTTGCTGAAGTTGCTAAATTACCATCGCCTCCATAACCATAACTACCATTTCCCGCTATCGTTGTTATTATACCAGTACTTGCATTAACTTTTCTAATTTTGTGACTATATTGATCAACAATATATAAATTACCAAATTTATCAACTGTTATACCTCTTGGATACGAAATATAAGCGGCAGTAGCTGCAGAACCATCACCTCCATAACCAGAAGTTCCATTTCCTGCCACAGTAGTTATTATACCGGTGCTTGCATTTACTTTTCGTATTCTGTTATTATTAAGATCAGCAATATATAAATTACCTAAACTATCCACAGCAACATCAGATGGGCTGGACAAACTAGTTGAAGTGGCAATAACCCCATCACCTCCGTAACCATAAGTTCCATTACCAGCAACAGTAGTTATTATACCTGTACTTACATTTACTTTTCTAATTTTACCATAACGTTGATCGGCAAAATAAATATTTCCTAGCCGGTCAATAGCTACACCAGTGTAAACAACACTTGGAGTACTGGTAGCTAAAACACCATCGCCTGAGAAACCTGCAACTGTTGTAATTATTTGAGCTTGGCATGTTAGGCTTAATAAAATACAGGCTAAAATGTAGAAATGTTTTTTCATGTGTTTGGTTTTAAGTATGCAAGTGTAGTGTTTAGCATAATAATTAAAAAGACAATTAATTAGAATTGTTGATTTGGTAAAGAACACCTCCCCGAAAGCTATCGCTTTCTACCCTCCTTTATAGGAGGGTGGCCATGCAAAAACTGCTTCAGCACATGGTCTGAATCAGGATTTACAGGATTATAGGATTTGCAGGATTAACCACAATGGTGCGGAAACCTCTCCCTCCCTATTAAGGGAGGGTTGGGGTGGGTGTTATCAACAGAACACCTCCCCGAAAGCTATCGCTTTCTACCCTCCTTTATAGGAGGGTGGCCATGCAAAAACTGCTTTAGCACATTGTCTGAATCAGGATTTACAGGATTAACCACAATGGTGCGGAAACCTCTCCCTCCCTATTAAGGGAGGGTTGGGGTGGGTGTTATCAACAGAACACCTCCCTGAAAGCTATCGCTTTCGACCCTCCTTTATAGGAGGGTGGCCATGCAAAAACTGCTTCAGCACATGGTCTGAATCAGTTCCGATTAATCGGAATACAGGATTGAAGGATTAACAGGATTACTTTTTTTCAATTACTTAAAAGCAACTGCAATGAATTTTGTTGTAGTGTCAGCGCATCTATTGCCATTAGTTGTTAATGAGCTAAGTAAAATTATTACCAACAAAAGAAAGGATTTGTTGAATCAATGAATTTGTATGGTTTTATATTAGGTTAGCAATGCTTAGTCCTATTGTTATATAACTTCCACTGTAACTACTAAATGTAATGAGATACTTAACTATAAAAAGAGGATTAGGATGAGCACTTTTGCAATACACCTTATCCAATTTTGACTATATGTATCTGCATAGTGCAACATACTTTATCCAATTTTGGCTATATGTATCTGCACAGTGCAATACATCTTATCTAATTTTTGCTATATATAACTGCATGGTGCAACATACCTTATCCAATTTTGGCTATATGTATCTGCACAGTGCAAAATACCTTATCCAATTTTGGCTATACGTATGTGCTCAGTGCAACATACCTTATCTAATTTTGGCTATATATATCTGCACAGTGCAATACACTTTATCCAATTTTGACTATATGTATCTGCACGGTGCAACATACCTTATCCAATTTTGGCTATATATATCTGCATGGTGCAACATACCTTATCCAATTTTGGCTATATATATCTGCATCACAAATTATCGTGTCAATTTATTAAATAGTATTGTAATTGTGAAACCAGGTTTATATTTTTGCTTAATATTAGCTATATTCCATGAGAAACTTAAAAAGTTATGCTTCCAACCCGTTTGTATTACCAAAGGTAAGTTTAGACCGAAAAAAGAAATTTGGCGAAAGCCACTTAGCTAATTTAGTTGTTCAAAATACCCATCAATTATACGATGAGGCAATTGTTAATACCATTAAAGTACAACAAGCGTTGTTTGGTAATATTACCAATGTGTCGCTAAATTTGGCATTGCAACAATCACAAACTCAAAGTGTAAATGCCATTATGAGAGCCTTTAAGGCTCGAAATACCCGTTTAAACAAACATTTTGAAGCAAATGATGTGCATAAAACGCCATTGTTTGCCACTTTTTTTCCCATTGGTGTAACCGAGTTTACCAGAGAAGTAAACAAAGGTAATGTAGAACAATTGATGAAACAGATGGTAAAAGTAATTAGTAAAAATATAGATGTAGCAGGTGGAGCAGCAGTATTGGCAGAGTATCAGGCGTTTGAAACTCAATATAAAACCACTCGTGGTATGCAATTAACCAAAATTGGTGAGGTTAGCCAAAGTACTTATAATAGAAATGCCTCGGAAGCAGCTTGGGCCGATCAACTATTCAAAAATTTATTGCTCATTTCGTTCAATAATACCAATAATCCAGCAATTATTGATTCGTTTTTTCATCATAGTATTTGAATTTACAACAATAGTTAGCAACCTTGTAATTAATGTATTGATATGCGGCTGGCCGATTTTTTTTTGAACCTCATAAAGTTGCTTCGTTTCTCAGCATTAACTTTCTTGCTCTAATCAACTAATCAAACTTTCAATTTATTCAACCAAACCAGCCAAAAGCCTATCATTTATCAGCTATTTATTTTTATTGTATTAGCCTTACATTTGCTCAAAAATTAAAGAAAAAATTATTTGACATGGATTTATTTGAAAAACTAAAAAGCAAACCGGGCCCACTTGGCCAACATGGTGATGACAGTTATGGATATTATATGTTTCCAAAACTAGAAGGTGAAATTGGGCCAAGAATGATGTTTAGAGGAAAAGAAAAACTAAACTGGAGCTTGAACAATTATTTAGGTTTAGCAAATCACCCTGAAGTAAGGAAAATAGATACTGAAGCCACTGCACAATATGGTTTGGGTTACCCAATGGGCGCCCGAATGATGAGCGGAAACAGCACTAACCACGAACAATTAGAGCGTGAATTAGCTGCTTTTGTTGGCAAACCTGATGCTATATTGTTAAACTTTGGTTACCAAGGAATGGTTTCGGCCATCGATTGTTTGGTTGACAGACATGATGTAATTGTGTATGATGCCGAAAGCCATGCTTGTATTTTAGATGGTGTGCGTTTACACATGGGTAAGCGTTTTGTTTACACGCACAACAACATGGAAAGTTTAGAAACTCAGTTAAAGCGTGCCGAAAAAATGGTAGCTGAAACCGGTGGATCTATTTTGGTAATTACCGAAGGTGTTTTTGGAATGACAGGTGTTCAAGGCAATATTAAGGCCATTGCGGAGCTTAAGAAAAAATATAGTTTCCGTTTATTTGTAGATGATGCACATGGATTTGGAACCATGGGAAAAACCGGTGCAGGTGTTGGCGAAGAGCAAAATGTAATGGATGCCATTGATATTAACTTTGGAACATTTGCTAAAAGTATGGCCGGAATTGGTGGTTTTATAGCTGGCGATAATTTAGTAATTAAACATTTGCGTTATAACATGCGTTCTCAAATTTTTGCTAAAAGCTTACCAATGCCAATGGTAATTGGTGCTTTAAAACGTCTTTCGTTGTTACGCGATCATCCAGAACATAAAAACAATTTATGGAATATAGTAAATGCGTTACAAAGTGGCTTAAAAGCCAAAGGATTTAATATAGGCGTAACTACTACTCCGGTAACGCCTGTGGTTCTTAACGGAACCATTCCTGAAGCTACCGCCATTACGCATGAATTAAGAGAAACTTTTAATATTTTTTGTTCTATAGTGGTTTACCCTGTGGTACCAAAAGGAATGATTATTTTACGTTTAATTCCAACTGCGGTTCATACCCTTGCCGATGTAGAAGAAACCATTGCAGCTTTTTCAATCATCAAAGAAAAACTAGATGCAGGAGTTTATAAAGAATCGGCATTTGTAACCATGGGCGAAGCCGCTAAAGTGTAAGGGCTTTATAAAGAAATTATTTTAAACAACAGAATTTCAACAGAATAAAAACCACATAGAAACATAGAAAACATAGCTTGCAAACTATGTAATCTATGTTCCTATGTGGTTCATTTTTTTAGCAAACAACAAACTAAATTCAAGTTATAATATATTTACTTTTTAAAAATACTCCTAGCTAACTCCAACTAAAAAACTCCTTTTTAGGTAACAAAATATTATTTTAGAAAATATTTAGTTTTAGTTTTCCTACTTTTGAAATCTAATATAAAAAATAAAGAATGAAAAAAATTGCAATCTTACTAAGTGTATTCATTACCATTTTAGGTGTTTATTCATTTAAACCAGCAGGCGAAGAAGTTAAGTGGATGAACTTTAACGAAGGTTATACCTTGGCCAAAAAGAAAAATAAAATTATGTTGGTAGATGTTTATACCGACTGGTGCGGCTGGTGTAAGCGCATGGATAAAGATACTTATGCCAAACAAAGCATTTCTACAGTGTTGAATAAAAACTATGTTTCGGTTAAGTTTAATCCAGAAATTACTGGCGTAACTTACACTTATAATGGTAAAACTTACGATGGCCCAGGTTTGGCTGGAGCTATTAGCAATAACAGCATAAGCGGTTATCCAACCACTGTTTTTATCAATCCTAGTTCGCATAAAACTAAAATAGAAGTTGGGTATAAAAACGAATCGGATATGAGCACCATTTTAGTTGATATTCAAGCATCACTTGCAAGTGCCAAAAAAGGTAAAAAGAAATAGTTTTTTATACAAAAACAGTTGAAACTACAAGATTTTAAAAGCCCGTTTCCTTTAAATGAAATGGGCTTTTTTATTGGCTTTTTTAGCTCAAATATTACATAAAATGAACTCCATTCCTGACCCATTTTTTACTTTA
>Ga0247839_1004380_pt1 | contig 18223 bp, 19 predicted proteins | sample LaCruzMarch2015__6_FD_192405 | JGI IMG/M metagenome (GOLD analysis project Ga0247839, IMG submission 192405) | Freshwater microbial communities from meromictic Lake La Cruz, Castile-La Mancha, Spain - LaCruzMarch2015_16m | ecosystem: Environmental > Aquatic > Freshwater > Lake | place: Spain... | reverse complement strand
GAAATAAATTCAATCGCCTTGAAAGCTGCAGGTTCAATGAATCAAACTCAAACGACAATTTTATTTTCTCTTAATTGGCATCCCTCTGGTGAATTAGCACCAGAAGATCTTGAAACCGTTTTAAAGGCACTTGTGGGATCTGGCGACCTAAGTAAAGAAGAATTTAGCCATCAAGAACTGCAAGCAGCTTAATTTTTTAATTCAATACAATAAAAAGAGTGTTTTGATATTAATAAGATTTTGTACGCTCTAGCAGGATTTCTAGCTTTTGATCTTGCCTATCTAAGATTTTAATAAATCCTGCTACTGTTGCAAGTAATACACAAAGCCAGACGATTGAGGTATAGGCGACAATTTTTAGTTGATTATTTTGTTGATATCTAGCTGTTCTAATTGGGATTGGAATTTCATTATCATCTTGCTTTGTTGCGCCAGCTTGCAAATCAAGTACTAATCTAAGTAATGCTTCTGGGCTAGCAGGAACTAAAGCTGATTGATTATCAATTGTAATTGCATCTTTTTCTAGTAATTCACGGCAACGTTGCAGCCCACCACCAGCCCAAAATAAACCCCAGGCATATTTATCTACCTGCAAAGCAACCCAACGTTTAGGGCGCGCATCATTACGGATAAGTTGCGCTGCTTTTGCAATTGACCAGTTACGACCAGCTGCTAGTGATGGTTGTGCTTCCAGCAGTAACCGCCCATGCGGATCACGGCAATAACCAGTAACGACCTGCAAAGCAAAAACATCAATGATCTGCACCTTGCTCGTAAGACCCCGTTGCCTTTCCTTTGGTGAACAAAACAGTAAGGCGCCGCGTTCTGCTCTGATGCAGCCTTCCATTTGGATATTGCTAGGCATCGCTATGCAAGAGCTAAGAACTTGTTTCTAGTTTGCTGCAGGTAATGCTGCGGCAAGATAAAAAAATATATGGCTATGTCTTTGCCTCACATTTCATGGCTTTCTGCAGTAGCTATTGCGCTTAGCAGCATCACAACAACTGTTGCTGCGGCTGAATTCAAGGTGCTTTCCGTTGGTGATGGTGACACCATTCGCGCTACTGGCTTTAGCGAGCAAGCCTGGCACCTCCCGAACCATCTGATCAATTTGTTGTTGTTGCAGTGAAACTGGATTAACCATGGCTTCAACAGAACCTTTGATTAGATTACTCTCCAAACTGTTGGTAGTGATTTATCTAAAATGAGCGAACTAACTCATCTCAATACTGCTGGAGAGGTGCATATGGTGGAAGTTGGCGATAGACCCAACAGCCGCCGCCAAGCCACAGCTGAGGGCTACATCGAAATAGGTGTAGAGCTCCTAGAGCAAGTTTTATCTGGCAATACAAAAAAGGGTGATGTGTTGGCCGTTGCCCGAGTGGCTGCAATTCAAGCTGCAAAACGCACATGGGAATTGATTCCTTTGTGTCATCAAATTGCCTTAAGTGGGATTGAAGTAGCCATCACTGCAACACCTAAACGGAACGCCCTTCGAATCGAGGTTACTAGCCGCACTACTGCGAGCACTGGTGTGGAGATGGAGGCGCTTACGGCGGTTCAGGTGGGGCTCCTTACCCTTTACGACATGCTTAAGTCTGTTGATCCAGCGCTAACGATCGGCCCTGTGCGTCTGCTGGCTAAGAGTGGAGGCAGTCACGGTGATTGGCAACATCCTTTGAGTTCCTCTCCAAATTATGGGTGAACCATTTCCACCCGAAGGGTTGCTTTTGGAGCAGGCCCGCACGTTGATTCTTGAGCAGCTTGAGCCCCTTGCAGCTTATGAGCAGTTGCCATTGGCGGCTTGTTTGGGGCGCGTTTGCGCTGAAGCAGTGTTTGCAGTGGAGGCGATTCCTGGATTTAGGGCTGCGATTATGGATGGATATGCCATTGCTGCTGATCATCCACCGCAGGTTGGTAATTATTGGCGTCTGGTTGGTAGTTCAGCAGCTGGTGCTCCATATGCAGCAGCATTGGCCCAAGGGGAGGCGGTGCGAATTCTCACTGGTGCTGTGGTGCCAGAAGGCAGTGCTTGGGTATTACCTCAAGAGCTGGTGGGTTTGCCTCAGATTTCCCAGGAAGAATGCGTTGAATTACTAAAACCATGCGGCATAAACCCCTGGATTCGCAATTCAGATGAGGAGGCTTATCAAGGGCAAGAGCTTCTTGGTGCTGGTAAGCGGATTGGAGTGGCAGAGCTGGGGCGCTTTGCCAGTTGTGGGGTGAACTCTTTGAAGGTGGCTAAATCTGTGCGTTTGGGTTTATTGATAAGTGGTGATGAATTAATTAGTCCAGGGATTTCCCGCGCTGCTGGCCAAATTTGGGAATCAAATTCCGTTTTGTTAACCGGCATCCTTAAAAAACTTGGTTATCAAGTTACAAAGCAAATAGTTGTTGCTGATGAGCCGGTGTTATTGCGGCAGGCAATGCTGGATTTGGCAAATAACTGCGATGTAGTTGTGAGCACCGGCGGGGTATCAAGTGGCGATACTGATTGGATTCGCTCCTTAGTTGCTGAACTTGGTGAGGTGCGGTTTTGGAAGTTGTTCCTTAAACCAGGGCGTCCATTTGCTTGGGGTGAAGTAGCGGGCACACCTTTTTTTGGTTTACCAGGTAACCCGGTAGCGGCGGTAATCACCGCCTTGCAGCTGCTCTGGCCGGCATTGCAACGTTTGGAAGGGGGCGAGATTCAGAGTTTCCCCCGATTTAAGGTGCAATTAGAAGATCAGTTGCAGCGCAATGCCGGCAGGCCTGAATTAATGCGTGCCATGTTGGTGGTTGCTGCAAATGGAGCGCTATTAGCGCGGCTGGCAGGGTCGCAGGCCTCCTCTCGTATCGGCTCTCTAGAGGCGGCTGATTTGCTTTTAGAGATTCCAGCTGAGCACACTCATTTGCAAGCTGGTAGTGAGCTTTGGGCTCAACTGCTGCGTCTACCGATTTTTTGAGCTGCGGACGCTTATTAAAACGGCGTGTTGCCTTGCACCCAGCTGTTCCTGCCATCGGCCAGCCATTCTTTTTTCCAAAAAGGAGCCTCGTGTTTCAACGCCTCCAGTAACTCTTGGCAACAGCGTTGAGCTTGGCGGCGGTGATTAGCTACCACTGCCACTAACACGATCACATCACTCGCTAGCACTTTGCCAACCCGGTGCCATACCAATACTGCTATCGCGTTGTTAGATGCAGCAGCAGTTGCGGCTAATTGATGCAACTGGGCTTCACACATGCCGGGATAGTGCTCTAGCTCTAATGCCTCCAAGGGGGCATCGTTAAGGCCGGATGGGCGTACCCGGCCAATAAAATTACTTTCAGCTGCAGGCAGTGAGCCTAGATTTGCCGCCAATATTTGATGCCATTCAGCTAAAGCCTGCAGGGGCTCAAACGAATCTGGTTTCAGCTGGATAGATAGTTGCGCTTTAACCACCACTGATTGGAGGTAGAAAGGCAAGTTCATCTCCGGCTTGTAGTGCGGCGTCCCAGCTTGCAAATTCTTGATTAATAGCCACTCGGATATTTGATGGGGGAGTAATGGGTTGAATTCCTAGCTGTTGCCAAAGCTGTAGTGGTGATAAGGGAGTGCAATGTGCGGGCAATTCAATCAGCTTTTCACCCCAGCCCATAGTTTCACGCAAGCTCGCAAAGAGCAGCACCCGCAAACAAAGTGCCTGTTTTTTAGAGGTGGCCATGGCTTATGAGCCTAAGTTGCAACTAGTTTGATTTCTGCTTGTGAGCCTCAGCATTGCCCTGCTCACAATTTCAGATACGCGCACTTTGGCGGAAGATTGCAGTGGAGATGCACTGCAGCAGCGCTTGGAAACGGATGGCCACCAACTTGTAGAGCGTTCCTTGGTGCCAGATAACCGTTATCGCATTCGCGCTGAGATGAGTAGCTGGATTGCTGATGAGGCGGTGCAAGTGGTTATCACTAGTGGCGGCACGGGGCTCACTGGCCGTGATGGCACTCCTGAGGCAATTTCGCCTTTGCTTGATAAAACGATCGAAGGATTTGGTGAATTATTTCGGGTGCTTTCGTTTGAAACGATCGGTACTAGCAGTTTGCAAAGCCGTTGCTTAGCCGGGGTTGCTAATGGCACGCTGATTTTTGTATTACCTGGTTCACTGGATGCCGTAACTACCGCCTGGGATCGATTGATTTCTGCCCAGCTTGATCTAAATACCAGGCCCTGTAATTTGGTTCAATTGCTGCCGCGGCTACTTGAGCATTAATGGCAGTTGCATTCGCTTTAGCCATTATTGCTTTCCTATATGCTTCTGTAGGTCATGCGGGTGCTACAGGGTACATAGCTATATTTGCCTTAGCGAATTATTCAGCAACACTAATCAAACCACTGGCACTTATTTTAAATATAGCAGTTGCGTCTGTTGGTTGTTGGAATTTTTTAAGGGCTGGCCATTTCCCGGAACCTAAGTTTGCTGCCCTATATGGCCTCAGTATTCCCGCTGCATTTATTGGTGGCTCATTGAATTTGCCTGGATTATGGTTTGAGAAAATTGTTGGTGTTATTCTTTTGCTATCTGGCTTGTGTTTAGTTGAAAAGCCAAAAGATCCTATCAATTTGCAACATGTGCAGGTGCCATTATTGTTTTTAGCTGGGGGATTACTTGGCCTGTTGGCGGGTTTTACAGGCACTGGGGGTGGCATATTTCTTACGCCACTATTACTGTTTACCCGTTGGTGCAATACCCGCGGAGCAGCAGCGGTATCAGTTTTATTTGTTTTGCTTAACTCCTTGGCTGGCTTTGCCGGTTTGCTGCTTTCAAAGCCAACTGCGGCCGCTGAGTTGCTGCGTGGACCCATGCTTCTGTGGCTTCCAGTAGTTTTTATTTCAGGGGCAATTGGATCGCACTTAGGCAGCTCCTATTTGCCGGTAAAATGGATTCGTTATACGTTGGCGCTAGTATTAGCTATTGCTGGTTGTAAGCTTTTGGGAATTCATTGCTATAGTTAAATAGCTTTTATTAGCCACCAAGTAATGCCATCTCAGCTGGTGCTTTACGGCTACCACTTTTAAGTTGTTGCTCCCGTTGTTCGCTGTAGCGATCGCTTCGATTACCCCAAAGTTTGCCAATTGCTTCTTTAAGGTCGCCGGAACAACTGTTTGCTTGTAGGTAATCACGTAAATCTAAGCCACTATTTTGGCTTGCAAATAAACAGGTGTAAGCAATGCCATTTGCAGTTACCCGAAGCCGGTTGCAATCGCCGCAAAAAGGTTCACTAATAGAAGCTATAGTTGCCAAATAGCCCTTGCTATCTGTATATTTCCATCGTTTTGCTGTGGTGGCTGATTTCCTTTTAATTGGTTCAAGGGTCCATTGCTTATTTATAACCGCAATCATTTCAGCACTTGTTAAAACAGCTTCTGGCTGCCAGCCGTTGCGGTTACCCACATCCATGTATTCAATAAGACGTAGTTCAATACCTTCGTTTCTTGCTAATTCTGCCAGGGGTAGCAATTGGTTGTCATTTTTTCCCTTTTCAATTACAGCATTTAGTTTTAGGTCACCTTTGGCTGGATCAAAGCCTGCTGAACGGGCATGGCCAATGGCTGCCAACACCTGGGCCAGATGTAATTCGCCATGTTTAATCCCAGCCATGCGAGCCACTGAATCTGCTGTGGTTCCATCAAGGCTAAGGCTGATCCGATTTAATCCTGCCTTGCGCAGGCGATGGGCCCGCTCGCCATTTAGTAGGAATCCGTTGCTAGTTAGCGCTATGTCGCTCAAGCCTTGATTTCGTAGTGGATTGATTGCGGTTATCAGTTCCTCAAGGTCTGGATTTAACAGTGGCTCACCGCCCGTTAGCCGCAAGCTGTGAACACCAAGTTCAACGGCAGCTTTCACTATTTTTAAGCGCTGCTCAAGATTGATTAAACCCAATGGCTCTTTGCTATCTGGAAGGCAGTAGGGACAAGCAAGGTTGCAAAGGGCCGTAAGGGATAGTCGTAAAACTCCAATCGGTCTGCAATGTTGGTCTAATTGGGTCATAGGGTCAAATCCTTGGCCTTAACCTGTGCTCCAGGCCGAAAATTAGCGGTAGCGATTGTGCAACGCCACTCATGATTTGGTGTAATTGCCAGGATTCATAATAGGTTGTGATTTTCTGATGAATAGTTGATATTGCGAATTGCCTTTGCATCGAGCAGCACAACTAGTTTAGATAATTGTTTTAGCCAGGCCATAAGGCTGCGTTCACCAGTATTTATGGTTTGGTTTAGGTTCTTGCTAATGGCAGCGCTGCTCGGATAAACGCCAAGGAGGGGTTGCAGTTGTTGACCATCATGGGCCAAAACAAGTGAATTTGGCTTTGGCTTAGCTTTCTCTAGCAAGCTGTTGATCGCCCCGAAGGTTAGGTAAGGCATGTCTACGGGGCACAGCAGCAACGTTTGCTCCGGGTGGATCTGCATCAACCGATGTAGAGCTAACAGGGGGCCCTCCCAGGGGGGATCTTCTGGAATTGCAGTTACCAGCTCCATAGTTGAGCCCATTTCCAGGTGGGCTTGATGACAACTGAACAATGTGATTGGCGCCTGCAATTGAGCGAGCAGTTTCAGGCTGCGCTCCAACCAAGTGCCTCCCTCAGGGTGAGCCAATAGGGCCTTGTCTTGCCCCATGCGACGGCTGCTGCCTCCGCTCAGTAGGCAGCAACGCAGGGGTGGATTTTGTAGCAACGGCTGCCGGGATAGCTCTTCGGAATTCATAGGGTTAACTCGATTCATCTCTGGTGTGCCATGGCCCAATCCCAGCTCACGGTTACTTTGCTGGCGGCTAAACGCAATCTTGGCTTAAGTTTTGCTGATTTAGGCGAAAAGTTAGGTGTTGATGAGGTGTGGGTAGCAAGCTTGATCTATGGCCAGGCAACTGCATCTGAGCAGGAGGCAAAAGCATTACTTGAAGCCTTGGGTTTAGAAAAAAACGATAATTCAATTGAAATGAGTTGCGAACTTATGGCTTTTCCTGTTAAGGGTGGATTAGATCCGGTAATTCCAACCGACCCGTTGCTTTATCGTTTCTACGAGATTATGCAAGTTTATGGCATGCCATTGAAAGATGTAATTCAAGAAAAGTTTGGTGACGGAATTATGTCTGCGATAGATTTTAGCCTCACAGTTGATAAAGAGGAAGATCCTAAAGGTGATCGTGTGCTGATAACTATGAATGGCAAATTCTTGCCCTATCGAAAGTGGTAACTAGCCCCGCACCCTTTTTAGGGCAATGCCCCTACTGCGGTGTTGGCTGTGGTCTTGAATTATTTCCACCTAAAGAAGCTTCAAATTCCATTTCATGGAGTGCTCGGGGTGATCGCAAGCACCCCTCCTCTCTTGGCCAGGTATGCGTTAAAGGCGCCACTATTGGGGCCACCCTTCACCAAAACCGCCTCACTGCGCCCCTATGGAGAGAACAACTTGACCAGCCTTTTACCCCCATCTCATGGGATCAGGCCTTTGAGCTATTAGTTGCACAGATTCAAAAAATTCTGGCTACAAAAGGCCCTTCTGGATTGGCTGTATATGGTTCTGGTCAGTTCTTAACTGAAGACTATTACCTTGCTCAAAAACTTTTTAAGGGTTATTTAGGTTGCAATCACTTTGACGCTAATTCACGGCTATGTATGAGTTCGGCAGTGGCTGGCTATAGCCGCAGCCTTGGTTCTGATGGCCCGCCCTGTTGCTACGACGATTTAGATGTGGCGAATCTGGTGTTTTTAATTGGCACAAATACAGCTGAGTGTCATCCTGTTTTATGGCAACGTTTGATTAAACGCAAACGCCGTAATCCCAATGATCTTAGAATTATTGTTGTGGATCCCCGATGTACTGCAACTGCCTCAGAGGCGGATCTGCATTTGGCCATTAAACCCGGCACTGATCTGTTTCTATTACATGGTATTGCTCAACTGTTAGTAAGCAACAACATCATTGACCATGGTTTTGTTGCTGCAGCCACCCACGGCTACGCCGAGCTAACTGATCAGTTATTTGCTTATACACCGCAACGAGTAAGTGATATTTGTGGCATTGATGAATCACAATTGCATAAATTATTAGAGTATTGGCAAGCCAGTGATGCGGTTTTAAGCGCTTGGTCTATGGGGGTGAATCAAAGCGTTGAAGGTAGTGCCACGGTGAGCGCAATTATTAATTTGCATCTTATTAGTGGACAAATTTGTAAACCTGGGGCAGGACCTTTTTCCCTCACAGGCCAGCCCAATGCCATGGGGGGGCGAGAAGCAGGTGGCTTGAGTCAGCTTTTGCCTGGATATCGCACTGTTACAGACCCACTGCATCGAATTGAACTTGAACATCACTGGAATCTTCCAGAAGGATCAATTGCTCCAGAAGCAGGTAGAGATGTGTGGCAACAAGTTGAAGCTATGGAGCGAGGTGAGCTTGGCTTGTGGTGGGTAGCTGCAACAAATCCGCTTGTAAGCCTTCCCTCCTTAGATCGGGTTCGCGCGGCAGTTCAGAACTGTCCTTTTGTGGTGCTGAGTGAAGCCTATGCCGGCACGGAAACCGCAGATGTTGCGCACTTGTTATTGCCTGCTGCTCAGTGGAGCGAAAAACAAGGGGTGATGACCAATTCAGAACGGCGCGTAACTCTTTGCCAGGCCTTCCGTGATCCCCCAGGGCTAGCTCGAGCTGATTGGGCAATTTTTGCCGAACTGGGCAGAAGGCTTGGATTTTTTTCTGCCTTTGATTACAGCCAAAGCAGTGATGTTTACGCTGAATTTGTTGCTATTACCACTGGGCGAGTATGCGATATGGCTGGTTTAAGCCACTCTTTACTGGCTGATCATGGACCGCAGCAATGGCCCTTTCCTTTGCACACCCTTCCAGGTGGAGGCGCGGCCAGGCTTTATTGCGACAAACGTTTTCCCACTAAATCGGGCAGAGCTCGCTTGTTGTGGGATCCTCCTTTTGGACTTGCTGAACCTCCATGTGATGCCTATCCCCTGATACTTACGGTGGGTCGTTATCTGGGGCATTGGCACACCATGACCCGCACCGCATTGGTGCCAAAACTTATGCAACAGCATCCCGAGGCGCTTTTAGAGGTGAACCCCCTTGATGCTGAGCATGTTGGTTTAAATGAAGGCGACTGGGCTGAAATTCGCTCAAGGCGAGGAATGGTTTGCGCTCGGGTACAGATATCTAAAAAGATCAGGCCGGGCACTGTGTTTTTACCAATGCATTGGGGGGCATCTCAACAAAACCACTGCGAAGCAAATCGTTTAATGCATGAATTGGGCTGCCCCTATTCGAAACAGCCTGAACTTAAGGCTGCTGCAGTATCAATTTCAAGACAAGTTTGAACCTTCACCTTGGCTTTCAAAAAGAAATTCAAGAGCTCGGTTTCGTAATTTGCCGTAGCGCTGATCACGAGTTAGTTCGTCTCTATCGCGGGGGCGATTAAAAGGAATTTCTAGAATTTCTCCGATCGTTGCTGCAGGCCCATTGGTGAGCATTACTACACGGTCAGCAAGGAAAAGAGCTTCGTCAATATCATGGGTAATCATTAATACAGTGCAGCGCTGCTGCCTCCATAGCGCTAGGAGCTCCTCTTGTAATTCTTCTTTTGTAATTGGATCAAGCGCTCCAAATGGTTCATCAAGAATTAATACTGGAGGTTTGATGGCCATAGCTCGTGCGATAGCAACTCTCTGGCGCATGCCGCCACTTAGTTCATTTGGGAAGAGATGAATTGAATCACCAAGCCCAACAATTTCAAGCATTGCCTCAGCGTCTGCAAGTATTTTCTTTTTTGAATCGTTTGGGTTGATTGCTCGCAACCCTAAAGCAACATTATTTAAGGCGCTTTTCCAGGGTAACAAGGAATAGTTTTGGAACACTACCATTCTATCTGGACCAGGGCTCTGAACTGGAATGTCACCCACTAAAACCGAACCGGAACTTGCTTTTTCAAAGCCGGATAATGTATTTAGCAGGGTACTTTTGCCGCAACCGGAATGGCCGATTACACATACAAATTCACCAGGCGCCACCGAAAGATTAATTTCCTGTAAAACAACAACTTGGCTTTCTTTACTGCCAAAGATTTTGCCTAGATTCAGGAACTCCACCCCAAGCCCCTGAGCTTCAGATAATGTCATTTTTAATTCCTATTAAGAGCAGAAAATGGTAGGTTTTTTAAATAGCCAATTGGATCATCTACATTAAAATATTCGCCATTTGCTAATTCGTATACTCTTTTACTTGGTTCCTGGTCATTAATTCCTACTAATTCACAGGCTTCAAGAAATAAGCGCCGGTCGTAAACTCGATCCAGTAATTCTTGCCTATGGCTAGGTAATTCACTCATTCCCCAGCGGGCAAGCTGAGTAAGAACCCAAAGCCCTTCTGCGGGATCTGGATAGCAGGCTTGGCCAAGAAAGTAGCGATTAAAACGCAGTAAACTCGTGGCATCATTTAAATTTAAGCTCTGCTCAGTATCACTAAAACCTTCTTGAATTGGTGTTAAAAGTTGTGGGCCAAACGCTTCTGGTGCTGCTAATACCTCCAATAATTCATCTCTATTGCTTACTTGATCGCAAAAGTTTGCGGCCTCCAGCACTGCTCCAGTGAGCGCCACAGCCTGGTTGCGGTGGTTATCAACCCAGGCCTCCCTGAATGCCAATACTTTTTCTGCATGGTTTGGCCAAACTGAAGCATCTGTGAGCACAACTTTGCCGCTGCCGCGATGTTTTGCCAGACAGGCTCTTAATTTCCCTGCCGCAAAGCCATCTATTAGATCTGCTTCCATAGCAGCTAGCAATGTGATTGGGCTGCGGCGTTGCCATGAAATCTGTTCTGGATCAACCCCTTGAGCTCCAAGCCAGTGGCGCAATAACAATTCAGCCATTGATAGCCGATCGGGAACTCCCAGCCTCAATTCATCGCCCGAGCGCAGCTTATGTAATAACTCTTCAGTGTTGCTTATTCCTAGGTTGCTTGATAGCACCAAGGCATTGCCATTACGGCTGAGGGTTTGGCTCACCACCATTGGAAGTGATTTGCTATCCACCGCCCCTGCTGCCATTGAGAGTGGCTGAGCAGCACTAAGGGCAGCACCATCTAAACGCTCCAATCTAAGAAGATCATCAATCTCGCACCAGCTTTGGCATTGGAGTAGTTCAATGTTTAAGCCATACTTCTCAAAAAGTTTTTTTTGTTTCGCCACCAGTAGTGGCGCAGCATCAAGACCTGCTAGATAACCAAGGTGAATTGTTTGTAAATTTGCTTCCTTTGAAATTGTCGATTGCAGATTAATAGATAAGCTCTTTTTCTGTCTTTTGCTCACCTTTTTTTGATCGTGTAGAAATTCAAGCAGCTCGTTGCGTAACGTGTAGTAGTTCGGATTGTTTAAAACATCTTTCCGGCAGCGGGGGCGCTCAAAGGGTACTGAGATGATCCGGCCGATGTGCGCTTTTGGCCCATTTGTAAGCAGAATTATTCTGTCGCTAAGCAATAGTGCTTCATCTACATCATGGGTAACCATTACTGTTGTAATGCCCGCATTTTGGCAAAGATCCATAAGCTGGCTTTGTAGATGACCACGTGTAAGTGCATCTAGGGCACCAAATGGTTCGTCAAGAAGTAAGAGTTTTGGCTGCAGCGCAAATGCGCGTGCTATGGCTACTCTTTGCCGCATCCCACCGGAAAGTTGACCGGGCATTCGATCTGCAACAGTATCAAGGTTTACCATTGCTAATGCTGCGTCTGTTTGATCAGAGCGCTCCTTTGCTGTAAGTTCTTTTTTTACTTCACGCAGGGCAATCGCAACGTTGTTTCGTACGCTTCGCCATGGCAAAAGTGAATAGTTTTGAAATACAACCATGCGATCTGGGCCCGGCTTTGTTACTTGCCGCCCTTCTAAAATCACGCCACCTCGGCTTGGTTGTGATAATCCAGCAAGAATATTTAAGAGGGTTGATTTCCCGCAACCCGAGTGGCCTACAAGCGATATAAATTCCCCTGCCGCAATCGATAAATTAATAGTACTGAGAGCTTGGAGAACTGAACCATCTGGCCTTTTAAAGCTCTGCTCGATAGAATCAAGTTGTAGGAATGTGTTCATCTTTGCTTATCTCTGCGGGCCGCTAATTTTATCGCCAGCCCAAGCTACAATGCGATCTAATATTAAACCAACAATACCAACATAGATGATAGCTAAAATTATTTGGCTTGTACTCGAATCACCTCCTGCGTTGTAAGCATCCCAGATAAAAAAGCCAATGCCGCCATCGGCTTTAAGCATCTCAGCTGCCACGATTGCAAGCCAAGCTAGCCCAATTGAAATCCTTAGGCCTGTAAATACGTATGGTGCGGTAGCAGGTATAACTATGTCCCATAAATAGCTTCTTTTTCTCAACCGTAAAACCCTTGCTACGTTTTGATAGTCTTGTGGAATTTCCTTTATTCCCATCGCTGTATTTATTACAATAGGCCACACGGCTGTTATGAAAATAACAAATATTGCAGCAATGTCTGCCTGTTGAAATAACAGTAAGGAAATGGGCAGCCAGGCAAGTGGGGGTACGGTACGCAATACCTGAATCATTGGATCAAAGCCGCGCCGTATAAATTGATTCAGGCCAAGTGCTAAACCTATGGCTATCCCCACAATTGCGGCAAGGCTGTAGCCAATTGCCACACGTTGTAAGGATATTATTATTTGCCACCCTAGACCTTTTGCCGTGCCGCCATCATCATAAAATGGATTTATTATGTATGGGTTCCAGGTTTGAGCAATTACTTCAATAGGGCCTGGGAAATCTGAACTTGTAACTTTGCAGAGTATCTGCCATAAAATCAATACCCCCGCAGTGCAAAGTAATGGGGCTTTTATCTGTTTCGTAAGCGGATGCCGAAGCCAGGCACCCCAAATAGGCAACGGGGGCCTATTTGGTTTTGATTTGCTTTTAGTAGCTAGCATTATTTCATTGATTTAATTTTCAAGCTCTTTAGATAACCTGCGGGATTAGCTGGATCAAACTTAACACCATCAAAAAATACTTCTATACCTCTTGAATCCCCTGCTGGCCCATTGCCATAACCATTTGCTTTGGCGGCCGCTCTCCATAGATCTGAGCGGTTTACTTGATTCACAAGATTTTTTATATTTGTAGATTTAGGCAGATAGTCCCAACGCATATTTTCTGTAACAAACCATGCGTCGTGGCTCTTGTAAGGGAATGAGGCATTATTAGCCCAGAACAACATTTTATATGGGCTATTTTTAACAATTCTACCATCTCCGTAATCTACAGTACCTTGCAGCCTTGGCAGGAGATCTTCAACCGATGCCTTCACATATTTATCTTCAGCAAGAATTTCTGCCATTTCTTTAGTGTTGGCAGGATTATCTGCCCATTTCTGGGCTTGTTGAACCGCCATTAAGAGCCTCAATGCAGAATTTGGATTTTTCTTTACCCAATCAGCTCGCATTGAGAAGGCTTTTTCAGGATGCTCTTTCCAGATCTCACCAGTTTGAGTAATTGTGTAGCCAAGTTTTTTGTTTACTAATCGTTCGTTCCATGGTTCTCCAACACAAAACACATCCATTGTGCCGCTTTGCATATTAGCCACCATTTGCGGTGGCGGAATTACAACCAGATCTGCTTGTTTATTTGGATCTACGCCGTTTGCTGCCATCCAGTAGCGAGTCCAGAGATCATGGGTACCCCCTGGGAAGGTAACAGCAGCTTTGAATTTGTCTCCAGAACTGTTTTTCTTATCGACAGTTGATTTTAAATTTGGTGCTTTAACTTTAAGTTTCTCATCTAAAAACTCTTTTGATCCGGAAATTGCTTGGCCTTGGGTATTTAGCCTTGCTAATATAAACATTGGAAGTGGCTTATTGCTTTTAGTTATTTTCCCGGTTGCAAGAAGATATGGCATTGGAGATAATATATGCGCTCCATCAATTCCGCCCCTTTCGCCACCGAGTTCTAGGTTGTCTCTGGTAACAGCCCAGGATGTTTGTTTTTTCAGCTCAACACCAGTCATGCCTTGTTTGCTGAAGAAACCTTTTTCTTTTGCAATGATTAGTGGTGCGGAATCTGTTAATGCAATAAAACCTAATTCCACATTTGTTGTTTCTGGCTTGCCCGGAGCTGCAATTGCAATTAGTGGAAAAAACACCGAACCAGCAAGGGCTCCCATTGTGGTTTTAACAAAAACTCGACGGCTAAGTTGTGCCATGGCAAATACAAGTGTTTTCCCGCTGTCTAAAATGCGCATGCGGGGTGTTTTTACGGCGCAACTGCTAACCGCTTTATAAGCTCACCACGGAGTTGCAGGTGCGTTTGTGCGTATTGCTACAAAATTGCTTGTAGGTGTTTACTTGGTTACCAGTTCCTTTAATGCATTTGCGAGGTTGCGGTGTTCATGGCCTGGATGGCTTAGTTTTACTAGGGCAAAACGTTCGAGCTCATCAAGCGCTTTCCATTGTTCAAGGCTTGGAGTTTGTTCGCCGATTTCAATGCAAGAGCAACTCAGATCTTTTGGTATTTGATCAGTATTTTGCCAGGATTCTTGATCGTTAATCAATATTCTACTACTGCAATTTGCAAGCCTTTGAGCTAATTTCCCTAATTCTTCAGGATAATCGCTCCACATTAATATTTCCTTGCGATCGCATTCGCTTAGTTCAAGCCAATGCTTCAGTTTAACTTTGCAACCGCAAAGATCAAGTTTGCGTCTTACCGCCATCGGTATACAGCGCAATGAAGTTACAAAATCAGCTTCAAAGTAAAAAGTGCGGCAGTGGATTGATGTTTTGCTCATTAGTTTAGTTCTTTAATTGTTTGTTCCAGCTCAGCAAGCCAGCGCAAGATTTTTCCGCTCTTTATCAGATCTTTTGCTTGATCTAGGCCCCCTTTCAGTGTTTTGTTGCTACCTACCAGCCATAGCCAGCTACCAAGATTCCAATGCAGAGAGGCTGCGAGATCACCTGTGCCGCCTAATGCAGCAATTGCTTGATTTGCCCAGTTTTCTAGGTTTTGCCAGGCAATTTCAGGGCCATTGAAGCCGTGATCCCTTGGATGCAGGATTGTTCGTTTCAGTTCACCTTGTCTGTAGTGAGCTGTTATGCAGGCTCTGCTTAATGGCAAATCGGTTGATCCTTCCAACCCTTTTACGGTGATTAGATCAGTTTCCCCCGCCAGTTGCATGGCTGCTATTGCTCGGGTTTCTGTAGGAGGATGAACGTAGCCGGATATCAGTAGATGTTCCCCTTGATGGGGCGTATAAAGTAGTTCTAGGCTCGCCACTGGCGGACGTTTGCCAATTTCATCTCTCACCGGGATAAGTTTTTCTGCAGCTGGAAATAGCATCGGCTGATAACAAAGAGCAAGCCCTTTTTGTTGAAGTAAAAGTTCTACTTTTTGCAGGCTTAGGTGACGCCACTCGAGGCCTATTGCTGCTAGTAGTTCCGCATTGGTAACACCCCATTTCACTGGCATTGGATTGCCGCCAGTGAGCACTACTGTTTCACCTGCTGCCGCTAAACCAACAGCTACAAGTGGCAAAATTGGCGCGCTGCGGTTGCGGCCGTCGTATGGAACGCCAAAACACAGGGCCTTTTTCCCTGGGCTACGCAGCACAGGCCCTTGGCTGCGATAACTGCGCAACATGCCGCAAAGTTCCTGGGGTTCGGGTCTTCGGATGCGATGGGCGATTAAAAAAGCCCCTAGCTGCGCATTCGTAGCAAGGCCTTGCAGCATTGAATTCATTGCTTCTTCTGCCTCTGCTTCGCTTAGACCGCTGCTTGTGTGCTCACCACTTCCTACCTTGCCGAGCAGATCTCGGAACCGTAATTGCGCAGGATTTAATCCAGAACCACGCTCAGGGGCAAGAGTCAATTTGCTGAACTAATTGTTTCTATTCAACTTGGTTGGCGCTGGCTTTGCCGCTTTAGTAACAACGGTCACCAATAGTTGAGAGGAGCTATTCAAAATGAACATCCCTATGGCGAACAGATGAGTATCTCTGCCCTTAGCAAAATTGAGCAAGCTAAGGCTGATCGATGCGGTTTAGAGCTTGAGCCAGAATTAGAGCAACTCTCAAAGGAAGGTTGGCAAAAGCTTGATGAGGCTGATTTGGTAATTCGGCTCAAATGGCTCGGCATATTTTTTCGACCTGTTACTCCTGGCAGATTCATGCTGCGGCTGCGCCTACCAAATGGGGTTATTACAAGTGAGCAACTGGCTTTGCTAGCAGATGCGGTTGATCTTTGCGGCACTGAAGGCAGTGCAGACATCACCACCCGTCAGAATCTGCAATTGCGGGGTTTGCTGTTAGAAGATATCGCCCCTTTATTGCTAAAGCTCAAAGCGGTGAGCCTTACCAGTCGCCAGTCGGGCCACGATAATCCCCGTAACATCACAGGAAATCCCTTAGCAGGCATTGATCCTGAGGAGTTAATTAATACAAAACCACTTGTTGATGCAATTGAGGCGCAATTGCTTGGCCCTGCGGGCCCCCGCAATTTGCCTCGTAAATTTAATGTGGCGGTTGGAGGTGCAAACGATAGTTTTTTGCTTCATAACGACCTCGCCTTTTTGCCTTCTTATTGGCAAGGTGAAATCGGTTTTACAGTTTTTGTTGGTGGGTTCTTCTCTGCCCAACGCAATGCATTGGCAATTCCTTTGGGGGTATGGCTGCGGCCGGATCAATTGCCTGGTTTCAGCCTTGCATTGCTTCTGCATTACCAGGCCCACGGCAACCGTGTTTCGCGCGGTAAGAGCCGGCTGCTCTATTTGGTGGAGGAATTGGGGCTTGAAAGCTATCGCCAGCAGCTGATTGCTGCTTTTGCGGAGCCAGTGATACTTCACGATGGCAGTCATTTAGTAAATAAACCTCCGCGTTCTTGTCTTGGCGTGCATTCTCAGGCTCAAGCCGGATTGCATTGGCTTGGTTTACACGTGCCGATGGGGCGCCTCGATGCTGAAACTATGGCCCAGCTGGCATACCTCGCGAATACTTACGGAAATGCCGAATTGAGATTTACTGAAGCCCAGAATGTATTGATTACAAATGTTTCTAGCGAAAATTTGATGCCACTTTTAGCGGAACCTTTATTGCAGCGGTTGCGCCCTGAACCAGGTATGTTCCAGGCTGAGGCTGTGAGCTGCACTGGTAGCCGTTATTGCAGTTTTGCTCTATTCCAAACTAAATCTACAGCTCAAACAGTGCTAGAGCAATTAGAGCAACGCTTGGAATTGCCCCATACTCTGCGCAGCCATTGGACGGGTTGCCCAAATGCATGCGGCCAGCCTTACATGGGCGATTTGGGCTTTATGGGAACAAAAATTCGTTATAATGGCGAAATGGTAGAAGCGGTAAAAATATTTATTGGCGCTAATTTAGGCGCAGATCCTAAATTAGCTGATCTGCTTCATAAGGGTGTGCCTATTAGTGGCTTAGTAGATGTTTTGGAGCCTTTGCTGCTCGAGCAGTTTGGCGCAAAAGTGCGAGGCTGATTATGCGAGGTTGATTAAACGTTGCGTATTGTTTTTTGGAGCTAACCGCATCGCAATGGCTCGAGGAGCTTGTTAATGGGGGCGATCTTCTGCAACGGCAGGAGCTCTCTCGTTACTATCAGCAGCTTGATCAAAATCAGGCGTTGCAATTGCTTGCTTGGTGGCTGGGGCAATTGGATAAAGAGCAGGATTTGTCTTTAATTGATTTACTTGGAAGGCCAAAAGGTGAGGAGGCAGCTGAATTGCTGCGAGCTGCACTGCTGCGAAATAAAGATGATTGGCACCTCGAGCTATTAATGCCTCTATTGGGCTATCAAAGGGAAAGCCAAGATTTTTTCTTTTTAGCCAATCAGGCTTTGCAACCAGGGCCATTGGCTTTGCGTAGGGCTGCCTTGGAGGGTGTTGCTAGGGGGCTTAGTTCTTGGCCGCTTAAACCTCTACGCCATTGCTTAATGCAACTAGGAAAAGACCTACAACCCGTTCTCGCTATCGAAGCTGTTGATTTATTGGCGCGTTTGCCATGGCCCCGGCAGGGCCTCAACGCATTGGCATCAACTCCAGGCTTGGATCCCTCGGTGGCGGAGCGGCTGGTGCGGCGCCGCGCGGCGGCAACCCCAACAGATTTGTTGCTTGTGCTCCATGGCCGGGCTGGTGGTTCGATTCCGGCTGAAATTGATCAACTAGCTGCTGAATTACAGACAGCAAGGGGAGGACGGGTGTTTTTGC
>Ga0247839_1004379_pt1 | contig 18224 bp, 16 predicted proteins | sample LaCruzMarch2015__6_FD_192405 | JGI IMG/M metagenome (GOLD analysis project Ga0247839, IMG submission 192405) | Freshwater microbial communities from meromictic Lake La Cruz, Castile-La Mancha, Spain - LaCruzMarch2015_16m | ecosystem: Environmental > Aquatic > Freshwater > Lake | place: Spain... | reverse complement strand
CCAACTGTGATCTAGCCCTAGAAACATGCCCTGATGTTAAGCATTCAATTATTATAAAGCATACAGGCTCTAAAATTAATTGGGAGAAAGATAGAGACCTCTGGTATCACGAAGAAATGGATTCTGTAAATGATATATGTCCAATAGAAGAAATGGATGCCAACGACCCACTATTTATTCTTTATACCTCAGGATCCACCGGCAAGCCTAAGGGAATATTACATTCCACTGGCGGGTATCTTGTATATGTAGCAATGACTCACCACTATATTTTTGATTATCATCAAAATGATATTTTTTGGTGTTCAGCAGATCTAGGCTGGATAACGGGACATTCATATCTTGTCTATGGTCCTTTAGCAAATGGCGCGACCACTTTGCTTTATGAGGGCGTGCCAAATTACCCAAATTTTTCACGCTATTGGGAAATTATTGATAAATATAAAGTTAATATTTTTTATACATCGCCCACTGCAATTCGTGCTTTACGACGAGAAGGTGATGAATGGGTAACTAAAACTAATCGTTCTAGTCTTAAATTATTAGGAACCGTTGGCGAACCTATTAATCCTGATACTTGGGAGTGGTATTTTAATATTGTTGGCGAAAAGCGCTGCCCCATAGTCAATACTTGGTGGCAGACAGAAACCGGCGGGATACTTCTTAGTGAGTTTCCAGGTGCGACTCCATTAATGCCAGGCTCAGTAGGCTGGCCATTTTTTGGAATAGCACCAGAAATTGTTGATGGCATAGGAAAGCAAGTAGATGATAATGAACAAGGTAGGCTTGTCATTAAAAAACCATGGCCTGGACTCATGCAAACAATTTATGGTAATCAAGATAGGTTTATCAACGCTTATTTCAGAGATGTACCTGGAAATTATTTAACTGGTGATGTGGCTTTTATTACTCAAGAAAAAAATTATTGGATAATTGGGCGCAGTGATGATGTTATTAAAGTTTCAGGACATCGAATAAGTACCGAAGAAATTGAATCAGCCCTTGTTTCTCATCCTGGTATTTCAGAAGCGGCTGTCATTGGCGTTCCTCATGAAATAAAAGGTGAAGGAATTTATGCCTTTGTGACACCAATGATAAATATTAACACAACTGATTCATTAAAATCTGAACTTATACAACATGTCCGTGCTAAAATTGGTCCGCTAGCAACACCTGATCATATTCAATGGGCGCAAGCTCTTCCGAAAACTCGCTCAGGAAAAATAATGCGTCGAATTTTACGTAAAATTGCGAGTAATGATCTAGATGATCTCGGTGACACCTCAACCCTTGCCGATCCAAATATAGTTGAGCTTTTAATAAAGGATAAAAAATGACGCAAAAAGTCTTTGTAAATCGTATTTTGAATATGAAGAAAATCAAATATATTGGTCTAGATATGGATCATACTCTTATTCGCTATAAAACCAAAAACTTTGAATCTTTAGTCTATGATCTTATTATTGCTGAATTAATAGAAAATAAAAATTACCCTTTAGAGCTAAAGAAATTTAAATTTAACTTCGATGATGCCATACGCGGTTTAGTAGTTGATTCTAAAAATGGCAATATCCTTAAGCTTAGCCGTTATGGCGCAATTCGCCAAAGTTATCATGGCACCAAAAAAATAAATTTTTCTGAGCAAAAAAACTTTTACCGCAGTACTTATGTAGATTTAGGCGACCCTAATTACATGGTAATTGATACATCATTCTCAATCGCATTTTGTGCTCTTTATAGTCAACTTATTGATCTCAAAGATGACAAAAAACATAACTTACAATTACCAAGTTATAGTGTAATTGCACTAGACGTATTAAATAGTGTCGATAAAGTCCATGCTGATGGCAGCTTAAAGAAATATATAAGCCAAGATCTTGATCATTTTGTTATCAAGGAACGAGGCGTAGTTGAAGGACTTAAGCGCTTAATTCGTCATGGCAAGAAGGTTTTTATTCTCACCAATTCGGAATATTATTATACAAAGCTTTTATTAGAATATGCGATAAATCCATTCTTAAAAGACGGTGAAACTTGGCAGGATTTATTTCAATACGTAATTACCCTCGCTAATAAACCGAGATTTTTCTATGATAATTTAAAGTTTTTAAAAATAGATCCTAACACGGGCTCTATGTCTAATATCATAGGCTGTATCACTCCAGGCATTTACCAAGGTGGACACGCAAGAAAATTTACAGAAGATTTAAACTTAAATGGTGATGAAATTTTATATATTGGTGATCATATATATGGTGATATCTTAAGATTAAAGAAAGATTGTAACTGGCGCACGGCTTTAGTAGTTGAAGAACTTGGTGCTGAAATTACCGCGCAAAAAAATGCCCACCCAATCGAGCTCAAAATAATTGAAGCCATGGCATTTAAGAAAAAACTAGAGCATGAATATATTGTGACACATACTAAAAAAGATGAAGAAAAAACTGAAATCTATGATGACAAATTAAATGAATTACATAATGGAATTGCAGATATTGATCATAAGATTTCAAAATTGTTAGTAGATCAAAGTGTTTTCTTTAACCCTAAATGGGAAAGAATATTTAGGGCAGGAGCTGAAGAAAGCTTCTTCGCTTATCAAGTAGATCGCTTTGCTTGTATCTATATGGAAAAATTATCTGATTTATTAGAACATTCTCCACTCACCTATTTTAGAGCTAACCGCCGATTGCTTGCTCATGATATTGAAAATTTAGAAGATGAATAGGATTGATTAATTTAATGCTGTAAATATGGTATTATTAATATATTTGTATAAATTGTAGCCTTGTCGAGTGGTTCATATCCGTCATTCCCGCGAAGGCGGTAATCTATCCAACAAATTAGCATTGTGCCTAATTATAGATAGATTCCCGCCTCCGCGGGAATGACAGAAATTATCCACGCAGGAATGATAAATAGTATCCACAGATCAAGGCTACGAGACAGCAACCTTAAGAAATAACTATCAACACAGGAAACAACAATGCTTCACGAACTAGAAAAAGCGCTGATTTTATTACGTCAAACAAAGCCATTAGTTCTATGCCTTACCAATCACGTTACTATGGATTTTATGGCAAATTCTTTATTAAGCTTAGGAGCGGCTCCTATAATGTCTAATGATTTAAGAGAATTAGATGAATTAGTTCGCATTAGCCACGCAATAAATATCAATATTGGCACTCTAGACGTAGAATTTATTTCACGAGCAAATGCAGCCATTATCTTAGCCAAAAAATATAATAAACCAATTATTTTAGATCCAGTAGGCGCTGGAGCCACACAAATTCGCACTGCCTCTTCGCGCTCGCTTATGCAAGCTGCCGATATTATTCGCGGCAATGCTAGTGAAATAATGGCGCTGATTGATGATATTAATGAAACCCTAGGCGTTGAATCATCACATCTTGTTAGTGATGCCACCGAGCGTGCCAAAAAACTTGCGAAAGAAAATTCATCTATTGTCGTAGTGAGTGGGGTAGAAGATTTTATAACTGACGGTACAAGAGAAAAATATCTAGGATTTGGCTCCGCTTTAATGCCGCTTGTAACTGGAATGGGTTGCACCTTAACTGCAGTAATTGCAGCATTTAAAGCGGTTATTCCTGATTCTTATGGTGCGGCTTGCATGGCTACAGCTTATTATGGTTTATGTGGTAACTTAGCACATGAAAAAGTAAATAAACCTGGAGCTTTTCGTACAGCATTTATTGATGAACTCTATGCCGCTGATTTTGATTCGATGAGAAACCTCCAAAATGCTTCATAAATGCCTATCAATTGCTGGTTTTGATGGCTCAGGAGGAGCGGGACTTCAAGCAGATCTTAAAACTTTCTCGGCATTAGGATGCTATGGAATGACCGTGCTTACTGCCCTTCCTGTCCAAAATACTATGGGTGTTAAAAAATGCTATGAAATTCCTTTGTCTGCAATTTATGAACAATTAGAAGCAATATTTGAAGATATTATGCCTGATAGCATCAAAATTGGCATGCTTTTTAATAAAGAAATAGTTGAGCTTATCGCTAATTTTTTAAAAGCTCGCGCAAAGAATATACCTATAGTACTAGATCCAGTAATGGTAGCTAAATCAGGTGATTATTTATTAAAGCCAGACGCGGTAGATTCACTTAAAGAGCACCTTCTACCCATTGCCACGATAATTACACCTAATTTACCAGAAGCATATGCGCTTACCAATATTAAAAACGATCAAGAAGCACAAGCATTAAGTCTTTTAAACCTTGGAGCTAATGCAATTTTACTTAAAGGTGGTCATGTAGATGGTAATCAATCAAATGATCTATTTATGGATAAAACCAAAAAAGCAATTTGGTTTAAAAGCCCGCGTATCGACAGCAAAAATACGCATGGTACAGGATGCACCTTATCAGCTGCAATAGCTGCATATCTTGCACTTGGGAAACCTCTTATTGAATCATGTGGTCTTGCGAAAGAATATTTATTTAACGCATTAGAATCAGCGCGAATTTTATCTGTAGGACTTGGGGCAGGACCTGTAAACCACTTTTATAATCTATGGCAAAATGATGCAAGCTGCGGATAATCAAAAAATATATATTGCTGGAATTGGTGCTATAGGCAGCTTATTAGCTTGCCGACTGGCCCAAGAAAATTGCGCTATTAATTTAATATTAAAAAATGAAGAGCAATTAACTAGCTATCAGCAATCTGGCTTAACTATAAATTATGAAAACGAAAATTATAGCTGTCATCCTAAAGCTAATACTATTGATAATTTAGGTGATACTCCAATTAAATATTTAATCTCTTGTGTAAAAGCATATGACATCTTAAACCTATTAATGAGCTTAAAATCTAATCTTAATGAAAATAGCATTATAATTTTACTTAATAATGGTCTAGGTGTTTTAGATGAAATTAAAAATAAACTACCAAAATTAAGAATTATTTCTGGTATTTGCACAATTGGCGCCTATCTTGAAAAGCCATTCTCTGTTAAAGCTTTTTTAAATGGCAAAATTCACTTAGGTAGTATTAATGATAAGTTTTATCATAGTGAACTGGAATTTTTTTATATGTCCTTTAAAAAAGCAAACCTGACGATTCAATGGGAAGAACATATAAAAGCCACTATGTGGGAAAAGTTCGCATTAAACTGCAGTATAAATATCTTAACCGTAGTATTGTCATGCAAAAATGGTAATTTACTAGCTTATAAGGATTTATTAAAAGATCTAACAGAAGAAGTTGCAGCGGTGATTAGTGCTTACGGCATTAATATGGAAGCTTCTACCTTACTAAAGAAGGTAATATCCCTACTGAAAAATGTTAGTGAAAATTATTCATCCATGTATTGTGACTTTAAATTCAATAAACCAACTGAAATTTCTCACCTAAATGAATACCTCATTAAGCTTGCCAAAGAAAAAAATATACCTACCAAATTAAATTCGAAGTTATTAAAACAGTTTTATATGGCTTATGATAATAAGAAGTATAAATACCCTGCATAATAATGCCTTAATATTTACCAATTATAATGTGTCCAACACTAATTGAGATCTATTTAATCATGAAATATAAAGCTCGAATTGCAATGACTTACAATTCTAAAGTTGGCGGATATGCTGTTATTTCATTAAAAAAAGGTTTTATCGAATCTGGCTGTGAAGTAGGAACCGTTGATTATAGAGCTCTAATGAATGAAGTTCCTGCTAAAGAATTTGAAATTTGTTATAGAACAAAAGAAGGTCGAAAAAAATTATTAGCCCATGCTAAAGCCGTTGCTGTCGATATACTTAGTAAATATGACTGCTTAGTTATTCCTGGTAGTGCTTCAATGATTGATCCTAGCTTATTTGGTGCGGAACAAAATCTTCCAGATAATCAATATGATTTCTCTAGGACATTAGCAGAGCTAGCGTTAGTTCATGTTGCTTTACAAAAGGGCATGCCTATCTGGGGGGTATGTGGTGGGCATCAAGTGATTGCAGTATATGGTGGCGGAACGGTAAGAGGACTAACAAGCTCAGAAAAATCACATCATCATTACATAAATTATGACAAAATCAGATTAAAAGCAGAATCTATGCTCAAAAAGATTATGCAACCAGAAGATCCAACTTTAGAAATTAGTAGTTTCGGCGCACATTTTCAGGCTGTGGCTAAATTAGGAAAAGATAGTGGCTTAATGGAAGCCGCAATGGATATTAATGGAGAAGTATTAGAAGCCGCAGAGGCAAAACATGGAGCTCCTCTTATTACAACTCAATTTCATCCTGAAATCATGGCTCAGGGTTATTATAAACCACAAGTACAAGTCGTTGGGTTAGATTATCATGAAATTCCAATAGCAGATCCTTCTCCAGATAATCCTATTTGGATTGGATCACAAAAAGGTATGCTATGGGCTGGTGGCAATCCTAATCGCTGCGGCCTTATTAAGATGAAAAAAGACCCAACGGCAAGCGCTTTTAACCTAATAGAGCAAAATTTTGCAGGTAAAGATGCAATAATATTATTTGATGACAAACTATATTACGCTGACTTAAAAAATCGAAAAGTTACTGCAATTATTGTAAATGCTCAACATCCTGAAGATTACTCTAAATTAAAGAAATTATTCACCGATAATAAAAGATTTAAAAATGATTATTCTTTTGTACAAGACAGCGAAATTCAATTAATAATAAATACAACTGGAAAAACTCCGCCAAAAAGGGAAGAAAGTGAAAGACTTAGAATAATCAAAATGGGTAAATCCCTATTTGATTTTTTTAAAAATGCTGCAACAACTTTTCATAATAAGAAAATTCTTATTAATGAGTTTAAACTTAAAAAAAGTCCAATCGAGACTCAATTAGTAAGTCCTAACGCGCCCCAATTAACAATTATTATCGCGACAAGCAAATATAATAAATTACCAAAATCAATGCTTACCGGCATAATTGTCACAGCCCTCCTCTTTGCATTTTTACCGCATACAAGCGTCACTATAGCTTCACTCAGTTGCTTGAGTTTAATAACCGCAACCATTTATAGTTTCATAGATAATAAAATACCCTCTCCTTTGGCTCTTATTATCAATTATCATAAAAACCATTCCAAAAAAACTGAACTTGAATCAACACCTGCTAATTTATTAATCCAATACCCTGCTAAACTATGGAACTCTTCATATGAAACTATTTTAAGAATGAATGAAGAGGAGCCAATAAACACGCCAAATATTGAACAAAAAGTTGTTCGGTTAGAAAATGCTGTGCAAATAACGACAACAGGCACAACTTTAGAACCAACTATATCAGCCCAAGAATCACCTTCACCTAATAGCTAAAATCAATTGACACTTATTTTGTCCTAATTAAGTGTTATTTTTTCGCACAAATAAGTTATAATCCAGACCTACGAATAAGTAAGACTCTGGCATCCTAAACTAAGTGAAGGATCTCCTAAATAAATCTCCGATCTTTTCTTTTCGAAGACATTTACTTCGTCCAAGTGGAGGTCAATGAGGTTTTGTGTGGTCCTTAAAATAAATTTATAAGATCGAAGGTATATTGTTTCATGAATAAATTATTAGCCGCTGATGCAAATATATTAGCTTTAACCGATTTTATTCAAAGTCAATTACCAATAACTACTGAAAAACTCGATAGCAAAAACTCTCATCTTATTCTTAAAAAACATAATAAAACCCCAACAAGTAAAGAAGAAAAAATATTTGGGCATAAGATATTAGAATTTATGCAATCGATAAAAATTAAAAATTCCATAAATTCCAATCACTATGCAGCGTATTTATCATTAATAGATACGGATGATCTTCAACAGATCTTACAAATAATTATGTTTGGTCGCCATGTTGCTGAAATTCATCCATTTTCAAAAGATAGAGCTAAAAATCCATTTATTCCTACTAAAGCAATTTACCACCGCAGCGATGAACAAAGCGGCCGGTTATTTGCAGCTTTAAAAAAAACATTTTCGATAACTGAAAGCTCTACTAATCAATATGAATATATCCCTATAATCCCACTAAAAACCATAACAATTGAAGAATTGATTATTAATAATTTTCCTAAAATAAGAGCATCTTTTAAAATAATTAAGAATGATAATAATTCCATTATCATGGTAGCCCTTGACAAAAATTGTAAGCAAAAACTTGAAATTAAAAAAATTTTACGCGCAGTAGGAATTATTGCTTCACCATGGGAAATAGCTATCAATGCTCAATTAGCTCTTCTTGAATTAAAAGATTATATAGATGAGAAAGAGCCAACTGTACAAAATACAAAAATATCACTAAATTCTAACTTACCTAAAACCAGAGAAGAACTTTTAAAAAGTTCAATTTTGACTAAACTTAGATTTATCGCTAGTAACGAAAAATATACATCAAATAAATTAGCGGCATGCATTGAAAAAATGCTAATTGGCGCCCCAAAACTAACTCCTCAAGCAATACAACGTATTGCTATGATAATCGATATAACTATAACATTTTACGCACAAAATTATCCGCGTTTTGCTTTTTGTGTTTATACTATAATTCATGAAATCAGTTTAGCATTAATTAATAATTCATGTGCTGAATCTAAAGATATTGATTATGATAATTTTTATAATGAATCAAAGGAAACGCTGCTTAACTCCTTAAATCTTAAACACTTTAATAACTCTCATATTATTGCATTGCCTGCTATGTCCGGCACAAATGCTTATGCTATTGCGCTGAAATTAGCCAACAAAATGCAAACTAAATTTAATCAACACCCTACAATAAATATAATTAAACCAAGTTATTATGAATTTGATTACATTACTACAAGTACAAATTCCATTAATGCGGACATCTTTATTTTGACCGGTGGACCTGTTACAACAAAAGAAGGATTAGTTCCAGGTGCGGATATAAACCAATTTGTAAGAAAAAATCTTATAAATACTGCTCGGAAAAAACCTACAACTATAATTCTTGATGCAACTACAGCCTTATACAAAAATATTAGATTAGATGAAGATGTAGCTAAGCTAGTTGAAAGTGGTGAATTATCAATAATTATCCATGAAAGCCACCAAAAATTTGGCTTAATTCATAGTGACCAAGCCCAATATGGCCGTATGTTTGCAATTTGTGCAAAATCCAGCTTTTTAACCAAAGATATTTCAACTATAACAGAAAATGCAAAAATAGATTTTAAAAAATATATTGATCTTCGTATTGGTGCGTTTATAAATATAAATTGCAGAAATCTACTTGAAGAAATTAAACAACAACATTTTACTAATGGAGCTATTTTAAAATCAATTTTAACTAAAGCTTCACTTTCATCTCCTAAAGAAATTGTTTCTTATGAGGGGATGTTAACAAACTTAGATGAATTATATTTTGTAACTTCAGCACAAACTGATTTAAATCGGGCTACATCAGGGAAGATTACAGTAAGAGACAGTTTTGGCCACTTCGCCACCTCGAAAATTGGCATAAATATTAATCAATCACAAGTTAGGGTTCGCCTAAGTCCTGATGCCTCTGATAATATTGATTGCTTAATTCAAGCATCGCAAATATATTTAGCGAAATATTTTAAGCAATTAGACTTAATAAAATTCATAACAACTAATACAAGAAAAATTGAGCATCTTAAATTAACCGATCAAATTATTTATATTGCTATATTAAATAATATTAATATAAATACTTGTCATAACTTTTTTACCACCATAGATTTAGAATTAGAAATCTATACAGCAATTAATAATATTTTAGCTGCATCATCCTCATTAAAAGGTCGGCAATATTTTATCAAGCCAATGAATTACATGTCCATTATACGTAATTATATTAAGGATAAATATACACCAGATAACCCAAAATCATTCTTTAAAGCCATTAATGTGCTATATGAAAATAATATTACAATATCTAAGAAATTTATAAATAAATTAAGTAAAAACACAAAAGTCTGCGACATTATAAACTTATTTAGCCATTCATTGCTCACAGAACGATTATTAAAAATATTAACTTATGATGAAAAAAAATCAAATATAATTCATGAAAACCTCATTCATCTAGAATCATGTTTACCACTTATTACAAAATTACAAAGAGAAAATATTTATCTTAATATAAACTCATTAATAAAAATCATTACCAATTCAAACATTAATTTAGCATTAAATATTTTATGTGATAAAAAAATAAAAATAACTAATAATGAAATTCGAGCCATGGATAAAAACCCTCAACTAACTAATTTCATCATTGAATTAAAAGTATTATTATCAGAAATTCAATATAAAACTGCTGCAGCCATTTCAAGTGTTGTGCCTGATTTTTCTGAGTACCATAATTTAATTAACGATGAAGACTTTTCTAAATCTATTCTAAAAATATACGATGTTAATCTAGAAATTTTATCTAATTTAAAAAATTCACCAAAAAAATATAGTAAAGCGCTGACTCATTCACCAATTTATTTAATTTCATGTTTTAAAGCACTTAAAATTTTCGCCAATTCTAAAAAAAATAAAGATGATAAAGATAAATTAATTGAAACATTAGATATAGCTAAAGATCGTTATTGCGTGAGTGTGTTATCCAAAGATAGATCTAATATCTCAAAAACCATAAGAATTATGTTAATGGCAGTAATAAATTTTATTGCCGCATTATCTTTTGGCATAATTCACTATAAACATTTTAAAACAACCGGCAGAGTTTTATTTTTTTCCGAAACCAATTCAAGCATTAAGCTCCAAGATAGCCACCGTGATTTAGCTAACCTTAGATATTTGACACAAACAAATTAGAAAGATAAAATCGGGTTTAAATTTTCACCAGGGGTGCTAAGGTTTTAAACTAAACCTAGCTGAGACATACCCTTATAACCTGCTCTTGGTAATGCCAGTGAAGGGAAAGTGAGCATAATTATTTTGGCCATTTTATACCTTTTTATTTGCTCGTTTTTTTCCTTCCTATTTAATCAGTAAAACTTATAAGCAGTAATCATTAAGTATCTAGAATATTTGTAGGAAAATTACCACATGCATCAACGTTTATTAGCAAGAAGTACGACTATACTTAAGAAAATATATGCCCACCCATTTAATCACCAACTATGCTTAGGAACTCTTCCAAAAGCAACATTTAAATTTTATTTAGAACAAGATGCCTTATATTTACTTGAGTTTGCAAAAGCACTAGAAATACTCTCTAAAAGATTCGGCCAAGACACAGAATATTCTCGCCAATTTAAGCACCTCTCAGAAAGCATGTTAGCCGAAGAACGAAGTATTGCCTTTAAAGCGCATAAAATTACAAATTCTAATTTATTATTCTTCTCACAGCATCAAAGGAATCAAAGAGAAAAAATAGACATCATTGCTGACTACGGAAATCACCTAATCACATCAGCAACTGAGGCTCCAATAGTAGAAGCTGTAGCGAGCTGCGTTCCATGTTTTTTTGTTTATCAGCAACTAGGTGAAAGAATGATACCTAAATGTCATCCTGATAACCCATATAAAAGCTGGATATCTTCTTACTCAAGCCCGCAATTTTTATCATCTACTAAATCAATTATTATGACTTTAAATACACTGATGGCTGATATTCCACATGAATCAATAGAAGAAGAAAGAATAATTGCATCATTTATAAAATCAGCAGCTTGCGAACTGAAATTTTTTGAAATGGCTAATTTAGGCAGAGAAAACTCAGAAAGTAATACACCTAAGTTGATGTTGGCATAAATAGTTAGATCCTTAGCCCAAATTAAATAAAAAGATTATTTCTAAAATATTTGATAAGATAAGCGATTAAATTTATTCGTGGTCTTAGAAATGGAAAACTTACACTATATATTAAATTATATTTTACATTTAGATACCTATCTAATTTCATTTGTTAAAGAACATGGCACATGGACTTATCTTGTTGCATTTCTTGTTATTTTTTGTGAAACGGGACTTATAGTAACTCCGTTTCTTCCAGGTGACTCATTAATTTTTGCCCTTGGTAGTATAGCGGCACACACAGAAAATCCACTAAATATTTTAGTATTATTAACCATCTTAATTATTGCCTCTATTCTTGGCAATCATCTAAACTATAGTATTGGACGCTTTATCGGGCCTAAAATATTCTCAATTAAATCTAATCGTTTTATTAATAAAAAACACCTAAAACATGCTCATGAATTTTATGAAAAGCATGGTGGTAAGACGATTATTATGGCAAGATTTATTCCGATTATTCGTACATTTGCGCCATTTATTGCAGGCGTCAGTCTCATGAGCTCTAATTTATTCAAAATATATAACATAGGCAGTGCTATTCTTTGGATAGGAAGCCTCTTAAGCCTAGGATATTTTCTAGGATCACTTCCATTTATAAAGAATAATTTTTCCATAGTTATTTATGGAATTATTATCGTTTCGATTTTGCCACCACTCGCTACATTCATTTATCACAACATACTTAAACCTGAAAAGATCTGATAAACATACTCATAAATAAGCACGCCACCTCACGGAACAGATATCTAAAATTAATCGCCTTTTAAAACACAAATTATAGTCTATAATTTAATCAAGGTGTTCTTTATTTTGAGAACCTGCGGCTATCAATTTTAAAAGGAACTTACTATGAACGCATATAAAATTCGCAATACTCTATCGTGTTCGTTAGTTTTAGTACTAACACTATTTACCTGCACCGATCTAAGCGCTCATGGTGGCGGTGGTGGAGGCTATCATGGTGGTGGGGGATGGCATGGCGGCGGTGGCTATCATGGCGGTGGTTGGCATGGCGGCGGCTGGAACAATGGCTATCACGGTCGTGGATGGGGTGGTGGCGGCTGGGGTTGGGGTGGTGCAGTAATTGCAGCCCCTCTAATTGGTGGGTATTATGCCCCATCATGCTATAACGTACAACAATGCTACTCTAATGGTGCCTGTGTATTGAGGCAAGTTTGTAACTAAACATTTTGCTGCCAAGTGTAGTCTGGTTGCGTGCAACAAGCATTTCCCGGTTGCACGCAACCAGACTACAATACTAATTGATGTTGAGAATTAATTTGCGTGTCACCTAGAGCTATTATAGTTGGCAAATCTTCACGACAAAAGGCCACTCGTTGCAAGGCTTTTGCTTCTGGTTTAAATGCAGAAATATCGTTTGCGGCATTTATTACAACTCCCTTGAACCTGTGCAATCAAATACATATTCACAATCAATTAATTCTTCTTTACCCTAGGCATCCGCAACAACTACCCGAGCCTGACTTGACGAATTTTTAGGTTTTATTTCTATAAAACGTTTTTTTCAATTTTTATGCCCAAAACTAATGCTATAGCATATAAATGGCGTTCTAAGTCTTTGATATGACCCACCTTATCACCAGGCTAAAAACTTTCATCTATTCCAATTTCTGCAGATCTAAATACATTAATATTTAAATGCCCAGGACGGGTATAAACTCCTGCGCGGGGATCTAAGACTATTAAATCATCAACTCCTTCTTTTTTTAATTTAATAGCCGTAAATAACCCAGCAGGCCCCACACCAATTATCTTATAAATCAAATCACCTAACAATTTGTTTGATGATTGATTATAAAATAGATAACTTAATGTTTTATTAATGCTTGGAGTTGATTTAATACAATAATTACGAGGCAACATATATGTGACATATTCATGGAGTTACGACAAATTGCTGTTCAAATTTTGACAAAATAATACTATATACTATTCTTTAAATATAAGATGCTTTTTTTAAAGGTGAGATTATGTCAACACCAGCCAGTCTAAATTCATTAGAACAATTTACTGCTAAAGAAATGGAAAAAATTTTTAATCTGACTATGGAAGCTGGTATTAATGATTTAGTCAGAAATATCGATGTAATAACACTAAATGAAAAATCACTGCTAGTAGATCTAATCGCTCAAAACGCTGGTATAAAGCTTACTGCAGGAACTACCCCAGAAGAAAGAAAGCGTGAATTAGGTCAAAAGTTTGACAGAGAATTTATAATCGAGCATTTAAAAAAAGTTCTAGAAGCTGAGCTGTGTTCAGACTCTCTAAATTTAAAAGATATAGTTAAGTATATGCATCAAGGTGCTCTGCTTTTTACTGGCCGAGCAGGGGCAATCAAATACTTGGTTGAAAAGCAAGTTTTTACCCCATTCAGTACTATATATATGCCTGATGCAACTGAATTTTCATCAAAAATAGATATTTCAAAGCAAGTTGATGATTCCATTAAAATAACAGAAAGCTCAAAGTTACGTTGTATGACTACTTTAAAATTAGATAAAGATTGTGGTGTTGAGGGAGCACCAACACTAATAACTAACGATACCGATGCTGAACTGATGGAAATAATAGGAGAAACATCGATATCAAAACAACAAGAAATATTATCTAAATTTGATATAAAGAGTAAAAGTAGATTAATAGATGAAATATTTGGAGATGCGCAAACAGCAACAATAGCTGCGACAGAAACAACCGCAAGAGATGAGCAAACAGTAGCAATACCGGCACCAATAGCTACGACAGAAACAACCAACGCTGGAGAAAATAACAATAAGTTTATGAATTTTATAAAGTTCTTGGTAGATTGTGTAACTTCTATAGGGCGCGGAATAAGCTCACTAATCAAGGCTCGCGAAACACAAGCAAAATTTAAAGTGGCGAGTCCGCAAGTAAGAACAACCACAGGAGCAACCCCTCAGGCCGAGGATACGGTTGCCAATGCGGCTGAGGGAGTTGAGGATGTAGAATATCTTGGTGAAATAAGCGCTTATACTAAACGGCCTTAAAATTAGACTAATATATTAAACATTTTCCTGCTGAAAACGACTAATACTATCCATAATTTCCTTACGCGCAAGTTCAGGACCTTCCCAGCCATCTATTTTAACCCACTTGCCCTCTTCTAAATCTTTATAATGAGTAAAGAAATGTTCAATAGCTAATAATAGATGTTGCGGTAGATCTTTATAGGTTTCAACAGATTCATATATTTTAGTTAATTTATTAATAGGAACTGCAAGTAACTTTGCATCAACTCCTGATTCATCCGTCATTTTAAGCATACCAACTACGCGACAACGAATGCCTATACCGCTATTTAACGCTACTGGAGTAATTACTAATACATCAACTGGATCGCCATCTTCTGATAAGGTTTCAGGAATATAACCATAATTAGTTGGGTAAAACATTGGTGTTGATAAAAATCTATCAACAAATAATGCACCAGATGCTTTATCAACTTCATATTTAACCGGCTCCCCGTGCATAGGGATTTCAATGATTACATTAATTTCATTAGGTACGTCACGACCACTACTAATACTTTTTAGACCCATTTTTAACACCAATAGATTATAGAAAACGAGATATTATGCGTAAATTATTTTTAAAAGGCAAAAATATATTTAATGTGCGTTTTTTAACTGGATCAGGGGTATTAAGATCAATTAAATTTTTACAAAGTAGGCTCTCTAATTCAGCAGTTGTTGGTTTAAGGATAGCTAAAAAATAGTCTTTCATGAAATTTCTCTTTTCCTATAAAATTGACGCATATTCTTGCATAATTTAAAGCAGCTTGGCAACAATTAGAGCTTCGATAAACTTGTTTTAGATTAAATTTGTGACAAATGCAAAGTCTCGGTATAATCAGCAAATTGCTAGTTTAGCGGGGATTTAATGGACTGTTTATTTTGTAAAATTGCGGCGGGTGAAATTCCGGCAAAGAAAGTATTAGAGACTGATGAAATTTTAGCATTTTATGACATTAATCCACAGGCTCCTAAACACTTACTGATAATACCAAAAAAGCATATTGCAACAATTAATGAAGCTTCAACAGAAGATGAGCTTTTATTAGGACGCATGATACTTACAGCCCAAAAATTAGCATCGATGGAAGGCCTAACTAAAGCAGGATATCGCTTAGTTTTCAATGTAAACCAAGATGGTGGACAAGTGGTTTACCATATTCATTTACATCTACTAGGTGGACGTCAAATGACCTGGCCACCAGGCTAAAATAAATTATAAAGGTTTAAAAATGCATAAATTATATGAACAAATATTAAAAGATCTTGGCGAAGATCCTACACGTGAAGGTTTACTAGATACTCCTATGAGGGCCGCTAATGCCATGCGCTATTTAACTAAAGGTTATAGTGAAAGCCTAGATGACATAGTTAATAATGCTCTTTTCGAATCAGATATGAATGAAATGGTTATCGTAAAAGAGATTGAAATGTACTCGATGTGTGAACACCATTTACTACCTTTCTTTGGAAAATGCCACATTGGTTATTTACCAAATGGGAAAGTCATAGGACTATCCAAAATTGCACGCATTGTTGATTATTTTGCACGAAGATTACAAATTCAAGAAAGATTAACGTCAGAAATTGCAAACTGTATTTCTTCAATTACTAATGCAAGAGGAGTCGCAGTAGTTATTGAAGCAAGACACCTTTGTATGATGATGCGCGGTGTTGAAAAGCAAAACTCAATAATGACAACCTCAGTAATGCTTGGGGAAATGAGAGCCAACCAAGCTAGTCGCATGGAATTTTTAAACTTGATTAAATGATTAAATGCGGCGCATTTAAGTGCCGCAATCATTAATTTACACAATAATTAAGTTAAGCCCTTTGGCGAATTACTTCGTATAAACATACCCCAGTAGCAACTGATACATTTAAACTTGTTACACTGCCATTCATAGGTAAAGAAAATAACCCGTCACAAAGTTCACGAGTTAAATGGCGTAATCCCTTGTCTTCAGCACCCATAACTATAGCTATTGATCCTTTACAATCTAGATCATAAAGCGAAGTATTAGCTTCCCCTGCCGCACCATAAATCCATACTCCCTCAGCTTTAAGAGTTTCCATAGCTCTTGCTAAATTAGTAACCCGAACTAATGGAATAGATTCTAATGCACCACATGCTACTTTACTAACTACAGGCGTTACCGATGCATTTTTATCTTTAGGAATAATTACAAAATCAACCCCTGTAGCATCAGCAGATCGCAGACAAGCGCCTAAATTATGAGGATCAGTCACTCCATCCAAAACCAAAATAAGACTCGGTTTTTTACATAATTCTAAAAGTCTAATAAGATCAGCTTGGCAATATTCTTGCAATTTACCGGCAACTGCCACAATACCTTGATGGGTATATTCAGCAAATTGTTGGTTCATTTTCTGAGTTGATAGTTTCTCAATAGAAATTTTTTGGGATTCCGCTAAATTAATAAGATCTTGTATACGTTTATCAATACGCTCTTCATTAATATAAATTAACTTGGTTGGACGAAGTTTATTAGCCAAAAGGGCTGTTACTGCATGAACTCCAAAAACATACTGATCAATCATCATTTAACTCTTTAGATACTGGTTCAAAATCTATTTTACGCTCATCTAAATCTACACGAGCGACTAAAACCGTCATTTTATCACCTAAACGATAAACATGACCACCACGCTCACCAACTAAACGATGTTTTGCCGCATCAAAAGCATAATAATCATTTTTAAGAGACGTTACATGAACTAAACCTTCAACATAAACCTCATCAAGCTCAACAAAAATTCCAAAACCAGTAACACCTGAAATCCTACCAGAAAACACTTGGCCTAATTTATCTTGCATGTATTCACATTTTAACCATGCCACAACTTCACGTGTTGCTTCATCAGCACGCCGCTCAGTCGATGAACAATGCTTACCTAAACGATTCATATCATCTTCTTTATAAGAAAATTTTTCAACAGGCTTATTATCTAATAAAAAGCCCACAGCACGATGAATTAATAAATCAGGATATCGCCTAATTGGTGAAGTAAAGTGAGTATAAGCTGAATAAGCTAGACCAAAATGGCCCTCATTCGCTTCAATATATTGAGCCTGTTTTAATGAACGCAACATCACAGTTTCAATTAAATGCTTCTCAGGTCTTTCTCCTATTGATGCTAAAGTATGCTGAAAATCTTTTGGTGTTGGTTTTTTACCACCACCTAATTGCATACCTAGTTCACCTAAAAACTTTCGTAAATTAATAATTTTTTCTTCTTCAGGAGCAGGATGAACACGATATAGTGTAGGAATTTTTGCTTCTTGTAAAAATTTTGCGGTTGCTACATTAGCAGCTAACATACATTCTTCAATAAGGCGATGCGCATCATTG
>Ga0247839_1004373_pt1 | contig 18237 bp, 18 predicted proteins | sample LaCruzMarch2015__6_FD_192405 | JGI IMG/M metagenome (GOLD analysis project Ga0247839, IMG submission 192405) | Freshwater microbial communities from meromictic Lake La Cruz, Castile-La Mancha, Spain - LaCruzMarch2015_16m | ecosystem: Environmental > Aquatic > Freshwater > Lake | place: Spain... | reverse complement strand
TTAATAACTAGCTGAGCTGGACTATCATCCCAAAGAATAATATCAACCCGCTCCCCACCTAGCTCACTAGAAACAGCTTGAACACGAGCGCCTCTCATACCAACACAAGCACCAATTGGATCAATACGACCATCATTTGTCTTAACTGCTATTTTAGCGCGATTACCAGGCTCACGAGCAGCTGCTTTGACTTGGATAATATTTTCACCGATTTCTGGCACTTCAATTCTAAATAATTCAATTAACATTTCATTACGTATACGACTTACTAATAATTGAGGGCCGCGAACGCTCTCTAGTATTTCATATAAATAAGCTCTAACCCTGTCATTTGGGCGAAACATTTCTTGAGGCAAGGTTTCATTGCGTGGCATAAAGGCTTCAGCCTTTCCACCTAAGTCAATTATAATATTATCTCTAGTAACTTTTTTAACAGTTCCATAAACTAACTGGCCTATTCTACCCTTGAACTGTTCAACCACAAGTCTACGCTCAGCTTCACGAATTTTTTGCATAATAACTTGACGCGCAGTTTGTGCAGCAATCCTACCAAATGCTATAGATTGCATAGGCTCTTCAATTCGAGCGCCAATTTCAATATTTGGTGATTTTAGTTTAGCTTCAGCTAATGTAAGCTCATGATCAGGGAATTCTAGTAAATCATCTTCAACCACATCCCAATATCTAAAGGTCTCATATTCACCAGTACGAGGATCAAGAATTACTTTAATTCCTAGATCCATACCTGAAAGCTTACGAGTTGCAGATTCTAATGCTGATTCAATCGCTTCAATAACGATTTCTTTAGAGACACCTTTTTCGTTAGATAAAGCCTCAGCAACTAATAACAATTCTTTACTCATTGTTCGCCTCACTCACCAGTCAAATTTGCTTTCGCAATATTGGAAAAAATAAAATCCTGTTTTACGCCATCTACATCAAGTACTAAAATATTATCATTTACAGCTACAATAATTCCTGCAAATTTTCTTTTGCTATCAACGGGCTTAAATAGCTTAATTTGCACAGGGCTATTAATATACCGTTCATACTGCCATTTGCTAAACATCGGCCGTGGAATACCTGGCGATGAAACTTCTAAGCTATAGTTGCCGGAGATAGGGTCTTCAACATCAAGTAGAGCACTAATTTGATGGCTCACTTTTTCACAATCAGAAATCCCAATACCATCTTCTTTATCAATATAAACGCGAAGTAATGAATGCCGACCTTGGGCCAAGTATTCAGTACCCCATAATTCATAGCCCATAGATTCAATGCTAGGCTTTATAAGTTCTTCAATTTTGTCTTGTATCATAACTAACTCACGATATCTGTAAATCACAGATAATAAAAAACCCCATAAATGGGGTCTAATATTTAGTGGTAGCGGGGGCAGGATTTGAACCTACGACCTTCGGGTTATGAGCCCGACGAGCTACCAGGCTGCTCCACCCCGCATCAACTGAGGGCAATTATACGCAGCAAGCATATATATATCAAGCTATTTATCTAATTAATTATTAATTTTATAAATTATGTTAAAAACCACTCTATAAAAACATATATTTAAAAATTGGTATAGCTATAAATACCTACGGTATGTCATAAATATTTAACTTAATGGTAGTTTTAGTAAGTACCATAATTCGTCCATTAACTAATTAGTTAAATGATAAATTTGTGTATTTAAGTAGTCAAGCAAACGCGTTCATGCAAATAGCTATTAGTGCGCCTGGGAAGATGCCTAAATATAACAGTGATAAGCAATTAGCGGAATAAATTAATTTTGTAGTTTTAGACAAGACTATAGGTGTTCTATCTTCAGTGTCATCAAAATACATTACTTTTATTATGCGTAAATAGTAAAATGCGCCTAATACTGCAAATATTAAACCTAGTGCTGCAACCCAGGTCATGTTTGCACTTACTAATGCTTTAAGTACTAATAATTTTGTGAAAAATCCAACTGCTGGTGGAATACCTGCCATAGATAACATTACTATCATCATCATAAAGGCAAGCCATGGACTGCGCTTATTTAAGCCTTTTAAATCATCAACATTTTCTATTTCTACGCCTGCCCTAGATAATAAAATAATTATCCCGAATGCTGATGCTGACATAATAGAGTATACAAGTACATAATATAAAGCGGCTGCATATCCACTTGCGGTTGCGGCTAGTATGCCAAATAAAGCGTAGCCCATATGTGAAATTGCAGAATATGCTAATAATCTTTTTATATTGTTTTGAGTAATCGCAAATAAATTACCGAGGCCTGCTGATAATAATGCCATAACTAATATTAGTTGCTGCCATTGCATCGCAATATCTTGCAAACCTAAATTTAAAATCCTTAATGCCATACCTATTGCTGCAATTTTTGGAGCGGTACCTATAAATAAAGTTACAGAGGTAGGTGCTCCTTGATAAACATCTGGCACCCACATGTGAAATGGCATAGCAGCTATTTTAAACCCAACTCCTGCCAATATAAAAACAAGAGCAAATGAAAGTAAACCTGATTCCAATTTCCAATCTTTTGCAACAGCAATTCCAATATCATGTAAATTAAGCGCACCTGTCGCTCCATATAACAAAGAAATACCATAGAGAAGCATACCGGATGCAATTGCCCCCATCACAAAATACTTCATTGCAGCTTCAGATGACTCAAGGTTAGTTCTTCGAATTGCGGTCATTGCATAAAGTGGCAATGATAGTAATTCAATACCCAAATATATGGTTAGTAAAGAATGAGCTGAAACTAGGGTAATCATACCTAGGGTTGAAAACAACCCAAGTAAATAATAATCACCTGTTGGCATTTGCCGCTCTTCAATATAATGTTTTGAATAATAAAAACTTAAAAATACAGATATGAATATAAATAATTTCATTATCTGTGCGATATCATCAGAGATAAATAATCCATTAAAAATTACGGCAGAGTACTGTCCAATAAACAGATAGCTAGTTACAGCAGCTATTGCCAACCCTGAGATGGCCACCATAAATGTTATTGATTTACAGCGATCTTTTAAAAATAAATCGGCTAACAGCGCAACACAAGCTGTTATTAATATAATTATTTCTGGTGTCGCTAAATATATATTATCTAATAATCCTGTCATCTTTTTTTAACCTTAGAATTTTGATTTATCAGCGTAAGCTAGAGTATGACTTACAGTTTGATGTATATATGTAAGTACAGGTTTAGGATAAACACCCATTGCCACAACCATAATAGCTAAAAGCACATAAGCACTGAGCTCAAAGCCACAAAGATCTTTTAATTCAGCAACTTTTTCATTAACAATCGGCCCAAATATAACACGTTTATACATCCATAAAGTATATGCGGCACCAATAATTAATGTAGTAGCTGCCCAAAAAGCAATCCAAAAGCCAGCTTTAATAGATCCAAGAATCACCATAAACTCACCAACAAAACCAGAAGTTCCAGGTAAACCCGCATTAGCCATAGCAAATAGCATAAAAAACGAAGCAAACATAGGCATGGTATTTACAATACCACCAAAATCATTAACTTGGCGAGTATGCATCCTATCATAAATAAAGCCAACTCCTGCAAACATAGCAGCTGAGACAAAAGCATGAGAAATCATAACGACAATAGCACCTTCAAGTACTAAACCTGCATTAGCTAAACTTGAATGATCAGCTACCGCAAAAATAGCAAAGCAACCTAGCGTTACAAATCCCATATGTGATATTGAAGAATATGCAATTAGTCGTTTCATATCTTGCTGAATAATTGCAATTAAGCCTACATAGATTATTGCAATTAATGATAAAACAACCATCACAACAGCATACTTACTAGAAGCATCTGGCACAATTGGTAAAGCAAAGCGAATAAATCCATATGCGCCTAATTTCAATAAAATTGCTGCTAATACAATAGAACCACCAGCTGGAGCTTCGGTATGTGCATCAGGTAGCCATGTATGAACTGGGAACATAGGAATTTTTATAGCAAATCCTAAAAAGAAGGAAATAAAAATTAGTGTTTGCGCCGTCATAGATAATTTTAGGGCATACATAGTTTCGATTTTAAAGGATCCAGTTAAGTAACCTAAATATAAAAACGAAGCGAGCATTAGTACTGAACCTAGGAAAGTATATAAGAAGAACTTTATTGCTGCATATACTCGATTATCAGATCCCCAAATACCTATAATAAGATACATGGGAACTAAGGTTGCTTCGAAAAATATATAAAACACAATTGCATCAAGAGCTGAAAATACTCCAACTAATAGACCTTGCATAATTAAAAATGCAGCTAAATATTGTGCAACACGTGTTTTAATACTATTCCAAGTAGCCAAAATAACTATTAAATTAGTAAAAATGGATAAGACAATTAAAAGTAAGGATAAACCATCAATACCAAGACTATAACTTATGCCAAATACTGGTAACCAAGGAATATCTTCCACAAATTGCATATCAGCTAAATTAACATCAAAAGCCGAAACCACCGGGATGCAAATCAATAATGTTAAAAGCACAATAAAAAGTGATAAATAACGCGAAACATTAGGGCTCTTATCATCACCTGTGAGGAAAATAAAAACGCCGCCTAAAATTGGCAACCATATTAAGAGATTGAGAAAATGATACATACCCTCACCTATTTAGTTCTATCAAAATATTCGCAAAAATCAGACTTTTCATTTTGCGTAAATTATTATCTAAAATATTAACCAGCATAGAAATCCAAAGACTCCTAATACCATTACAGCTATATAATGATTTAAATAACCATCTTGAATTAGCCGACCTTTGGTCGCAAACCAGCGTACTGTGCGCCCAGTTCCATTAACAAAAAAACCATCGATCAATTTTTGATCGCTAACATTATAAAACAATCTACCAAGCGATTTTGTACCGCGGACAAACACAAAGTCATTTAATGAGTCAAAGCCATACTTATCCATCAAAATACGATAAATAATATTAAAGTACTTAACTATGAAACTAGGTATAGATGGAATTAAGATATAACATAAATATGCAATGAATATTCCTATTAATGTTAGCCAAAATACTAGTGAATGTGGTGCTTCTAACATAGACATCCAGGGAGAACTAACTTCTTTAGCTATTTCCGCCAATACATTGTGCTCTGGAAGTATAAATAAAGATGAGCTTAGTAATGTTGGGTTATCAAATAGCATTGGCATATAAAGTAAATATCCTACAACTATAGATGCAATTGCAAGTATTATAAGCGGGAATAAAACTACCCATGGAGATTCGTGAACGTGAGATAAAGTCTCTTCATCCATGCGAGGTTTTCCATGGAATGTCATAAATAATGCGCGGAATGAATATATAGCTGTGCACATTGCACCCATAACCACACAGAAATATGCATATGAACCACCAGGCGTTGTCGATAATCCTACAGCTTCTATAATGGTATCTTTTGAATAAAAACCTGCAAATGGTGGTATAGCACAAAGGGCTAAACTACCAATTAAAAATGTAACATATGTTATAGGCATTTTACGCCATAAACCACCCATTTTACGCATGTCTTGTTCATGATGCATACCCATAATTACTGAGCCCGCACCTAAGAATAACAGCGCCTTAAAACATGCATGAGTTGTTAAATGGAATAAACCCGCGCTATAAGCAGACGCGCCCATAGCTACCATCATATAACCAAGTTGTGACAATGTAGAATAAGCAATAACGCGTTTTATGTCGTTCATAACAATTGCAAGAATACCTGTAAAGAGCGCGCCAGTAGCGCCAACGATTAAAACAAAACTTAAGGCCGTTGTTGATAATTCAATTAATGGTGAAATACGCGCCACCATAAATACTCCAGCAGTAACCATAGTTGCTGCATGGATTAAAGCAGAAATTGGTGTAGGGCCTTCCATTGATTCTGGTAACCAAACGTGTAATGGTACTTGAGCTGATTTACCCATAGCGCCTATAAATAGAAAGATACATATAACTGTAAGAACAGACCAACTGTGACCAGAGAATATCTCTATAGTTTGAGTTGATAATGAAGAGGAGCTTCTAAATACTGCTGCATAATCAAGACTTCCAGCATAAGCTAATACTAATCCAATGCCGATTATAAAGCCAAAATCACCTACACGATTAACTAAAAATGCCTTTAAGCTACCTTCAATCGCTGACTCTTTCTCATACCAAAAACCAATTAATAAATAGGAAACTAGACCTACACCTTCCCAGCCAAAAAATAATTGTAAGAAGTTATTTCCCGTTATTAACATAAGCATCATAAAGGTAAATAATGATATATAACTAAAAAACCTTTGATATCCTGGATCATCTGCCATATAGCCAATGGTATATATATGCACTAAAAAAGAAACAAAAGTAACTATAACCATCATTAGCACTGTAAGAGGATCAATTAAAAATCCAATATGAAAAGCAAATGGAAAAAGATCGCCACCACTAGCCCATGTATATAAATTAGTGTTTAGAGATGGTGAAGCTCCAGTTAAAATCATCTTGGCAACATAAAGAGATAAAATAAGCGACAAACCTACAGAGCCTGAGGTAATGGTATGTGCACCAATTTTACCAATTTGATGACGAAAAAAACCAGCAATCACAGATCCTACTAATGGCGCTAGAACAATAATCAAACAACACTGTAAAATACTCACGTTGTTATCCTTTTAAATGATTCATTTTATTTACATCAATGTTGCCACTATTTCGATAAAGCAACATCACAATAGCTAAGCCTATTGCGGCTTCTGCAGCAGCAACAGTCAAAATAAAAAACACAAAAATTTGGCCGGTAATCTCACTATAATAGTGCGAAAATGCGACAAAGTTAGTGTTAACAGCAAGCAGCATCAATTCGATACATACTAGTAGCAAAATTATGTTTCTACGATTTAAAATAATACCTACCAAACTTAAAGAAAAAAGTATTGAAGATAATATTAGATAATGTGTTGTTGGTATCATTAAAGCACCCCTAGGCCTATCTCTCTGACTTCATTTTGACTAATTTAACTCGGTCATTACGTTGAGTCATAATTTGTTTAACAATATCCTGGCGTTTTGACCTAATTTGCTGACGATGAGCCAGTGTAATCGCTGCAATTATGGCAACTAGTAAAATAACTGCTGCTAACTCAAAAGCAAAAACATAATCGGTATAAAGTACCATCCCTAAAGCTTCTGTATTTGACAGGGTAACTTTATTTTCACTACTTACAATTTCTGGACTATTCTCATTATTTTCAGTTTGAGAAATCGCTGCAGGCAGTGCCTCTGATGTTTTATATATGCCTTGAGGTAAAGATTTGAGTAAAATACCAGTCAACAATGCAACAAGAATCAATCCAAATGGCATATATCTTAAGAAATGTTTTTTAGTTGATTCTATATCAATATTAAGCATCATTACTACAAACAAGAATAAGGTCATCACAGCGCCAACATAAACTAGCACTAATATAAGTGCTAAAAATTCAGCGCTTGCTAAAAGCCATAGAATTGAAGATGCAAAAAAAGCTAGCACTAAAAAAAGTACGCAGCGTACAGGGTTAGATTGTGTAATTACCATAAGCGCAGAAAAAATTGTAATTGCTGCAAATATGTAAAAAACAACTTGTGGCTGTAACAAATGCATTTTATACCCCGTTATCGATAGATTTCGTCAGTTACGCGATCTTCGGCTAGTCTTTTTTCCATCAGATCACCAACTGCTAATAGTTTTTCTTTGGTCATGATGTTTTGCCCGCGTTCACTGATGTGATAATGTTGAATTGGCGTTACAACGATAGAATCAACTGGGCATGATTCTTCGCATAATCCACAGTTAATGCATTTAAATACATCAATATCATACCTTGTAGTGCGCCGTGTGCCATCATTAGCTCGTGGCTCTGACTCAATAGTTATTGCTAGTGCAGGACATACCGCTTCACAGAGTTTACAAGCGATACATCTTTCTTCACCGTTAGGATAACGTCGCAAAGCTAACATGCCACGAAAACGAGGAGATAATGGTGTTTGTTCTTCCGGAAACTGAACTGTTATTTTTTTCTTGAAAAAATATTTCAAGGTGAGTTTTAAACCCATTAATAAATCTAACAGTAAGAAACTGCGAAAATAATGTCTAATATATAAATATAATTTTTTCATTTTTAGAACCATGGTTTTACCTGGCTAACTACCATTAAGGCAGTAACAATAACCCAAACGATTGTTACCGGAATCAAAACTTTCCACCCTAATCGCATTAATTGATCATAACGATAGCGTGGAAACGTCGCTCTTACCCATAAATAAACAAAGAGAAAGAACGATATCTTTAATAATAACCAAAATATACCAGGGACAAAGAAGAATATTGCATTTAAGCTAGGTATACCTTCAAAAGGTGATAACCAACCGCCTAAGAATAATAATGACATCACTGCTGAAATTAAAATCATGCTTGCATATTCAGATAAGAAAAATAATGCGAAGCCAATAGCGGAATACTCTACATGAAACCCTGCAACTATTTCAGATTCACCTTCGGCCAAGTCAAAAGGTGCTCTATTAGTTTCTGCAATACCTGATATCCAAAATACCATAAAAAGTGGCAGCAATGGTATAAACCACCAATGCAAAAGACCGCCATGTTGTGAGTTGACTATTTCAGTAATATTCATGCTACCTGCTGCTAATAAAACGCCAACAAAGGCAAAGCCCATAGCAATTTCATAAGAAATAGTTTGTGCCGCAGATCTCATAGCTCCTAACATTGCATACTTGGAGTTAGAGGCCCAACCAGCGATTAATACGCCATATACACCTAAAGAGCTCATAGCAAATATATATAAAACACCCGCATTTATATTAGCTAATGCCATACCCTCACTAAAAGGCACCACTGCCCAACCAGCTAGGGATGGAACAAGTGCAAATAAAGGAGCTATTACAAAAAGATATTTATTAGACTGCGTTGGAATAATAATTTCTTTATGTATAAGTTTAATTAAATCAGCTATAGGCTGTAGCAACCCGAATAAACCAACGCGATTAGGCCCTATTCTTACCTGCATATAGCCAATAACCTTCCGCTCAGCAAAAGTAAGATAAGCAACACCGAGAAGCAGAGGGACTATAATTAATAGGATCTTTATAACAATCCACAGCAATATAGCAATATCTTGTATCATTCAAGCGTACCTTTATTTTTATCGTGCAATATTTAAGATGCCTTTATAGTAATTTCAGCAAAAGCTGCCCCTAAGTCTACAGTCTCAGGCAAAGCATTTGCTACCCATACAACATCGTGCGCTATTCGGTCATCACAAATTAATGGCAATGTTATCTCAATATCGCCTTGAGATACAGTAGCCGAATCGTTTAAGTTCAAATTTTTTGCGGTCTTTGAGTTAATTCTAATGCAAGCAGGCTCAGAAGTATTACAATTCTGTAATGCTTCAGCATGACGAACAATTGAATCTGAGCGATACAAAGGCCACTCTCCCACTCGTACAAAACTTAATTTACTAACTGGTAATAATTCAGGGAAAAATGGAGTGTAAGGTATTGATGAGCTTAAGTCTGCGGCTAATTTTATCTCAGATAACACTTCATCAGAAGATAAATAATCAAAACCTTTAGCATGTAGCATATTTCCCATTACCCGTAAAATTTTCCAGGCAGGACGAGATTCACCCATTGGCGCTAAAGCACCTTTTACTGTTTGCCAATCTAAATCAACATTTATATACGTTCCAGAAGTTTCAGCAAATGGAGCCATTGGCAAAATAACATCGGCATACTCTTGTATAGAATCATTATTAAAAGCTGAAAGAACGACCACAAACTCTGCGGCTAGCATTGAGCGTCGTGCAAGATTAGGATTTGCAAAATCAAATCCTGGTTCTGCCCCCATTAATAAATAACCTTTAAGTTTTGCATTTAATGCAGCTTGTACATCGTGACCGTGATTATCAATTTTTTTACCAGCTGCTGCTCGATGAGGTACCATCCCAGCCATCCAAGCTCCCGCTGTATTAGCTCCTGTTGTTAACCTTAAAATTTTTGCCCCAGTCAATTCACTGAGCAATGAGGTTAAAGTTCGTAGCAATGAGGCATCAGGATGATTTTCACAAATAGCGCCAGTAATAATTAGTGAATTATCACGCAATAAGGATTTAGCCACTGTCTTTTGTGCTGTATTTGGTTTTAAACCAAGCAATAGTTTTTGTAACTTTTGATCTAATTTACTTGCATCACCAACAACTGCTGAAATCAATGTAGCGAGCTCTATAGCCATTTCTTGAGGTGAAATTATAATTTTATCTTCGAGATCAAAATGATAATCATAATCAACAGGATTAATTGCATAAATTTTAGCTCCATTTCGGAATGCCTTTCTCACCCTAATTCCTGCTAATGGAACTTCTTTATCTATATTACAACCTAATAAGAGTAAATTTTCCTGATTCTCAAGATCTTTATATTTTATTGTGCTTGCAGGCATTAATGCTTGGCCATCTTGGTCACGAAAATCTGCTTGTTGTAAACGATGATCGAGATTATTAACTCCAATATCACGCATTAATTTTTGCAATAGATAAAATTCTTCTAAAGATGAGGACGATGATGCAAAAGCTGCAAATTGTTCCGTGCCATATTCAGATATAATTCGCCCAATTCCATCTGAGGCATATTTTAATGCAGATTCCCAATCAACAGTTTCCCACTGGCCGTTACGCTTTATCATCGGTTGTAAAGCTCGAGATTTAGAATTTAAACCCAAATAACTAAAGCGATCTCTGTCTGATAACCAAACTTCATTAATAGAATCATTTTCTTTAGGCACAACTCGCATTAATGAATTGCGTCGCACATGCAAATAAACATTCGAACCTAAACAATCATGTGGAGCAACGCTTTCATGCTGAACCATTTCCCATGATCTAGCTGTGTAACGATAAGGTTTTGAAGTTAATGCACCGACTGGACATAGATCAATTATATTTCCAGATACTTCTGATTTAATGCTATGTTTTACAAAAGTACCAATTGACATATCTTCGCCACGGCCTAAGGCACCAAGTTCTCGAAGCCCTGCTACTTCATCACCAAAGCGCACGCATCGTGTACAATGAATACATCGAGTCATTTCCGTAGAAATTAGTGGACCAAGATCTGGATCTTGAACTGCTCGCTTGGATTCATCATAACTGGTAACATCATTACCGTACCCCATAGATACATCTTGCAACTCACACTCACCACCTTGGTCGCAAATCGGGCAATCTAACGGGTGATTAATTAGCAAAAATTCCATAACCGCTTGTTGTGATCGAACAGCTTCTTTTGATTTTGTAAATACTTTCATCCCATCAGTGATAGGTGTAGCACAAGCAGGAACAGTTTTGCGTCCACCTTCAACTTCAACAAGACACATACGACAATTTGCAGCGACTGATAATTTTTTATGATAGCAAAAGCGAGGTATATGAATACCCGCATCATCAGCTACTTCAATGATCATTTTACCATTTTCTACTTCAAATGATTCGCCGTCGATTTCAATGTTTGCCATTGTTAAACCTTCTTAAATTTATACTGTAGAAGCAGAAACGCTTGAGCGTTTATGCTTAATAAAATATTCAAACTCAGACATATAGTGTTTTACAAAACTCTGAACAGGCCATGCAGCTGCCTCACCTAATGCGCAAATTGTACGCCCTTCAATATTATTAGCAACATTCACTAATTTTTGTACGTCTCCAACCTCACCATGTCCTGATTTAATCCTATGTAATAAACGAACCAACCATCCTGTACCCTCACGACAAGGCGTACATTGACCGCAGGATTCTTCCATATAAAATTCTGAAATCCGATATAGCACATCTACCATACAGGTAGTCTCATCCATAACAATAACCGCTCCTGAGCCAAGGCCAGAACCTGCCTTTTGAATAGAGTCATAATCCATATCCAGCGTCATCATTAAATCGCCTGGTATAACAGGCATTGATGTCCCTCCAGGGATTACCGCTTTTATGCGTCTATTTCCTAGTACCCCACCCGCTAACTCTAGTAGCGTTTTAAAAGGCGTTCCTAATGGTATTTCAAAATTGGCCGGCTTATTTACATGACCACTAACACTAAAACATTTAGTTCCGCCATTATTAGGCTTTCCTAATTTTAAAAACCAATCTCCACCCTTTTCTAAGATTACAGGAACGGATGCAAAAGTTTCAGTGTTATTAATAGTAGTAGGCTTTCCATATAAACCATAATTAGCTGGAAATGGGGGCTTAAATCGAGGTTGGCCTTTTTTACCTTCTAATGAATTTAGTAGTGCAGTTTCTTCACCACAAATATAAGCGCCAGCGCCGAGGTGATTATAAAGATCGAAGTCAATTTTGGAAGATAAAATATTCTTACCAAGTAAGCCCGCGGCATACGCTTCTTCTAGAGCTGTTTCCATTCGTTGAATTGGTTCAAAAAATTCACCACGAATATAATTATAACCTACCGAGGCTCCCATCACATATCCTGCAATAGCCATACCTTCAATGAGTTGATGTGGATTATATCTTAAAATATCTCTATCCTTACATGTACCAGGTTCACCTTCGTCTGAATTACAAACCACATATTTCTGTATAGGTGAATTGCGGTTCATAAAGCTCCATTTGAGTCCCGTTGGGAACCCAGCACCGCCACGACCACGCAATGCAGACAATTTTAATTCGTCAATAATTGTTTGCGGAGCTGTTTGCTCTTTTAAAATTTTACGCCATACACTATAGCCACCAACAGATTCATAAGTTGCAAGAGCCCAAGGGTTTTGCAAATTTAATGTTCTGTAACAGACTTGATTCAATTCAACCATATCATTGTCTCTATTTAACGGTATTTAGCTAAAACCGCATCAACTTTATCAGCGGACAAATTCTCATGATAATCTTTATCCACTTGCATCATTGGAGCATTAACACAGGCACCAAGGCACTCTACTGCTCGCAATGTAAATAAACCATCTTCGGTGGTTTCACCGAGTTTAATCTTTAATTTTTTTTCTAAATGGTCAACAATTTCTGCAGAATTTCTTAATTTGCATGAAATATTAGTGCAAACATTTACCAAATGACGACCAACTGGTTTATGTTCATACATACTATAAAATGTAGCTACTTCATAAACTGCAATTGATGGCATTTCTAAATAATCAGCAATAGCATCCATCAATTCTTTAGTTAAGAAACCATGCTCTTCTTGAGCAACCATCAGTGCTGACATTACAGCTGATTGCCTTTCAGATTTTGGATATTTTGCTATCCATTTATCAATTTCTTTTACTCCGGCGACAGATATAAATTGCCGAATTAGTTTAGCTGAATTTTGAGACATTATTTTCAACCCTTTATTTAATCAACTCTCAATTTATCTATCAATTTCACCAAATACTATATCTTGGCTTGCTAAAATAGCGACTCCATCTGCCAGCATATGACCTCTAACCATTTCATCAAAACTTGATAAATGTAAAAAGCCTGGAGCACGAATCTTCAACCGATAAGGTTTATTTGCTCCATCTGAAACTAAATAAATACCAAATTCGCCTTTGGGTGCTTCAACCGCACTATAAACTTCACCTTCTGGTAAGCTAAATCCTTCAGAGAATAATTTAAAGTGGTGAATCATAGCTTCCATATCATGTTTCATATCATAACGGCGTGGCGGAGTAATTTTGTGATCTTCAAGTTTTATAGGGCCATCGTTTTCACGCAGCCATTTAACACATTGCCTAACAATATTATTTGATTGGCGTAATTCCTCTACCCTAACTAAATATCTATCATAGCAATCTCCTGTTTTACCAACAGGAATATCAAAATCAACTTTGTCATATGCAGCATATGGTTGTTTTTTACGCAAATCCCAAGCAACACCCGAAGCTCTTAGCATAGGGCCTGTAAAACCCCATTGCAAAGCGTCTTCCGGAGAAACCACACCAATATCAACTGTTCTTTGTTTCCATATCCGATTATCGGTTAGTAATGTTTCATACTCATCTACGCAACGCGGAAATCTTTCAGTAAAATCCCAAATGAAATCAAGCAAGCTTCCATGTCGATTCTCATTCTTTTTTTCAATTTCTCGTTCATTATGCCATCTCGATGCTTTATATTGCGGCATAGAATTAGGAAGATCTCTCGCAACTCCACCAGGACGATAATAAGTGGCATGCATACGCGTACCAGATACTGCCTCATAACAATCAAATAGGTCTTCACGCTCACGGAAACAGTATAAAAATACTGTCATTGCACCAATATCAATAGCCACAGCCCCTAACCATAATAAATGATTAAGGATTCGTGTTATCTCATCAAACATAGTGCGAATATATTGAGCTCTTATTGGTGCTTCAACCCCTAATGATTTTTCTATAGCACGAACATAAGCGTGTTCGTTACACATCATCGATACATAATCTAACCTATCCATGTAACCAATAGATTGTAAATATGGTTTTGTTTCAACGAGTTTTTCGGTGGCACGATGAAGTAAACCAATATGCGGATCGGCTCGAACGATGGTCTCACCTTCAAGCTCAAATACCAAACGCAATACACCGTGCGCTGCAGGATGCTGTGGTCCAAAATTTAGGGTGTAATTTTCTAATTCAATCATTTCGGCGCGCCTGTAGATCCATTAGGGTTAATATAGCGATTATCATTACGAATTACTTTTGGTTCTAGCACTCGTGGCACAATATCAACCGGTTCATAAATAACTTGTTGCAAACTAGCATCATAGCGCATTTCAACATAGCCGCTAATCGGGAAATCCTTACGAAATGGATGCCCAATAAAACCATAATCTGTCAAAATACGTCTTAAATCTGGATGGCCTTCGAATAAAATACCAAATAAATCATATGCTTCGCGCTCAAGCCAATTAGCACCCTTCCAAATTTCAATAACTGAAGGAACAACTAAATTTGACTCTTCAACAAATACTTTAAGGCGTAAGCGATGATTTTTAGTGGTTGATAACAAGTGATAAACTACGGCAAAACGTGGATGATTAAATACAAATGATTTGGTTTCTTGCTTTTCAACAGCTCGTGAAAAACCTTTCTCAGTAGCCGCTTCAGTTTCCCAGTCATTTTCACCAAACAAAAGATAATCAACCGCACACAAATCAACTAATTGATTAAAATCAAATAATTTATTATCACGCAATTGATATAAAGTGTCTTTTAATAAAGGTAAATCACAGACGGCGGTAATCTCACCATGCGCTAAATTAATTGACTTTAAATGCCCACCTAATTCTTGCTTTAAAATCTCAGCTAATTTTTCTAATTTTTTCATCAACATGCACCTAGATTGAAGAAAAGCACTTAAATTTTAACTATCGCTTTTCTTCTAATTTTATTTTGCAACTGAATAATGCCGTATAATAATGCCTCAGCTGTCGGCGGGCATCCTGGCACATAAATATCAACTGGAACTATCCTGTCACAACCACGTACAACTGAGTATGAATAATGATAATAACCACCACCATTCGCACAAGATCCCATGGAAATCACCCACCTAGGCTCAGGCATTTGATCGTAAACTTTACGCAAAGCAGGGGCCATCTTATTGCATAAGGTACCTGCCACAATCATAACATCAGACTGACGTGGGCTCGGGCGAAAAATAATCCCGAAACGGTCAAGATCGTAACGTGAAGCGCCTACGTGCATCATTTCTACTGCGCAACACGCCAAACCAAAGGTCACAGGCCACATAGAGCCTGAACGCGCCCAATTAACTAGCTTCTCTACAGAAGTTACGCTAAAACCTTCTTTATTTAATTGTGCTTCAGCCATAAATAGTCTCTATAAAAATCATTCCCACTCCAAGGCCCCTCGCTTCCATTCATAAATAAAACCGATAACAAGTAGACTTAAGAATACCATCATAGCGGTAAAACCAAACCAACCTATTTTCCGCAATACTAAAGCCCATGGAAAGAAAAAAGCCGTTTCAAGATCAAAGATTATAAATAAAATAGCCACAAGATAAAAGCGCACATCAAAAGGAATATGCGACGATTCAAATGCAGGAAAACCGCACTCATATGGCGAGTTTTTTTCTGCATCTGGCTTATGTACTGACAATAATGACCCTGCTGTCAACATAGCCAAGCCTAAGGCCAACCCTATAATAATAAAAACTAAGATAGGTAAATATTCTGATAGCATCATAATTTCATTTACTCTTAATTGGTGCCGAAGGACGGACTCGAACCGTCACAGCTTTACGCCACCGCCCCCTCAAGACGGCGTGTCTACCAATTCCACCACTTCGGCATGAGCTATATTAAAAACTTATATAAAACCTTTTACTTGCCACTATCAACAGGCACTGGAATTTTAGTTTCCGGAACACTATTTTGCTGAGGGATAGCTTGCTTATCTGCTTTTTTATATTGATTTGCTACCATAGATGACAAAGCCAAACTGGTAATAAAAAAAGCAATAGCCAAGCCACCTGTTAATTTAAATAGAAAGCCACCCGTTCCTTGGCTACCAAAAACTGTACTTGATGCGCCAGATCCAAAGGTCGCCCCGATATCTGCACCTTTGCCATGTTGAATTAGCACTAAGCCAATAACTACTGCAGCAATCAAAACATGAACTATTAATAACAATTGATACATTTCACTATTTCCACAAATTGTTGTGCATCAAGCGATGCACCACCAACCAAGCCGCCATCAACATCTGGCATGGCAAAAAGGGCTGCGGCAGATTTATCAGTTACACTTCCACCATATAGGATAGTAAGCGCGCTCGCAGTATCTTTATCAAAACTAGCCACCGATTCACGAATAAATAAATGAGCGGCTTGTGCCTGCTCCGGCGACGCTGTTTGCCCTGTACCAATCGCCCATACAGGCTCATATGCTACAACACAATTTTTAAAAGTATTTTCGTTTAAGTGAGAAACAGCTGACAATTGTCTAGCCAAAACCTCTTCAGTAAGCCCCTGCTGGCGCTCAGCTAAAGTCTCACCCACGCAAAGAACAGGTATTATATCATGTTCTTTCACATGGTGGAATTTTTCCGCAATAAATTTTTCATCTTCATGAAAGATACGTCGGCGTTCAGAGTGCCCAACTAGAACATACGAGCAACCAAAATCTTTTAACATTGGCGCTGACAACTCGCCTGTATAAGCCCCAAAGTCAGCAGGGTAAAGGTTTTGTGCGCCTATTTTTATTTGACTATTTGTCAAGATCTGATTAACTAAAGGTAAATAAATCGCTGGAGGAAAAACAACAGAAGTTGTATCTGATTCTTTAGGTAAATTAATTAATATATCAGATAAAAGGTTATTTATTTGGTCTAATCGACCATTCATTTTCCAATTACCCATGATCATTTTCTGTCTCATGCCGCCTCCTAAGCAATGCTGCATGAAATATACATTATAATTATTATTAATTAAAGTACTGTATGACCATGCTATTAGGCCAAAAATAACCTTCTCGGCTAAATATCTCTAGATTCTGCTTTCGCTTTTTGTTGGCGGTTCATCCCTTTTATTAATATATTCTTCAATAGCCAATTTAATATATTGTTTTTCGTTTAACCAAGAGTTAGTATTTAAAGCCACTTTAAATTTATATGCTAAAACATTATTACAAATAAGTTCACATAACGCATTATAACGTACTACAAATTTTTTTAATTTGTGGATAATCATTTAACTCATTAGAACAGATAAGTTCTTGTTGAGAGAACTTAGCACTAACTTTAAAGTTACCGATTTGATCACTAGCGGCCAGCAAAATCTTAGCATTAAGATATCAAGTCCTTCCTTATTGTAAGCCAACACTTTTTATGATATAAATGCCGCTCATAGTGTACCAAAAAGGTCCTGTTTAAGATGGATTATTCTGAATATAAAAAAATACCAATTTATGAAAAACTTTGGCAAGATAGCCCAATTCCTATCCTTAATAAAGCTGATATCAGAGACAATTTCCCTAATAACTGGTTCACGCCTGCAGTAAAAAAAGCAGTTGAGCTTGGGGATGTTGAGTGGGTTGCATCATCAGGAACAACCTCAGATAGAATGCAGATAATGCGGCCAAAAAATTGGCGTTTTCTGCAACTTGAAAAGACTTATAACCAGCATAAAACCTTAAAAAAAT
>Ga0247839_1004371_pt1 | contig 18247 bp, 19 predicted proteins | sample LaCruzMarch2015__6_FD_192405 | JGI IMG/M metagenome (GOLD analysis project Ga0247839, IMG submission 192405) | Freshwater microbial communities from meromictic Lake La Cruz, Castile-La Mancha, Spain - LaCruzMarch2015_16m | ecosystem: Environmental > Aquatic > Freshwater > Lake | place: Spain... | reverse complement strand
TAACTTTCCAGTTTGCGTCCAGGCCCAGTAGTGCACGATAATGTTCAGTGGTTAATTCGTTCATCCCAAAAGGATATCGAATCCGCCGCGTTTTCACACCTAGCCACTAAAATTGGCGAAGAACCCTTTTAATCGAGTCGTGACAAGGACGATAACAACTGTTTTGATAAAGAAGAAGTTCAGTAGTGCTAGATGTAAGTCTTTTGTTGGGCAGTAAATATCGTGCCAAACGACTTTCGCCTTAGAACTCGCGTGATTTTTCGCGAGGTCAAAGTTTCTGTACCTAATACGTACGAGACGCATTCAAAGAGTACACTGGATTTTCCCAATTCAAGCACTCAAGGTGTCCCGCTTGACAAAGCTTCGATGCGCCTCTTGCAAGGTGTAAACATGGGTAGCAGGGCGCGAGTGAATCGACGACGCATCCTTTGAAACTGGGTGAAATAACTCTTCGTTTTGCAAGCTCCGTCATCAATATAGTAATATTCGAACGACCTGAGTATTGAATAAGGTGTGAACAAAAACTGTCCGTTGCAATGGCGTATTTTGCATGACGGGCTAAAATCAAAATATCTCCTGGTTCACGAAAAAAGGAGACTGTTCGTAGCCCAATGTCTCGGTATTCTTTTCGGTCTTTATCGGATTCAAAAAAAGCAAAGTAGGCGTCTGGAAGATGTTTTCTGGCCCACCATGCTGGCATGAACTGGCGACCAGTCCCTGTTGGAAATACAACGGTTTTGGTTGCTAAATCTTCGGGTATCTGCAATGAATCCGAGTACGGCAGGGCATCGTCTTGTATTCGACCTGCAATATGAGCATAGTCGTCTGACAGTTGATGATAAAATTCGTTTGGACTCGTATTGCGAAACCGCTTTAGGGCAACGCTTTCCAGATACCCCTGGTACTCATCTGTAGCAACAAGCGGTGGTACTTGAAGCAAGTTGATCGTGTCAAAAAAACTGAGAAGACTTGCGTTAACAAATTGTTTGAGCGATTTGCTCTTCCTGTCACGAATGACCGCTCTTGCATAAGGTAAAGCAAATCGTTGGCCCATAATCACGGGAACCAAAAGGTCCCGAATACCAAGGGACGTGAACTGGATACTCTTTGGCAATTCGGTACACTGGAGATCAAGCCGATCGCCAAGAACAAATTGCGAAAACGAAAGCAATTTTTCAGGCACTACTACTTTAAGGTTTATCTGGGGAACTAGTTTGGAAAGACTATACATAGCTACTAGTCTCATCCAAATGTCACCAAGACCTCCTTTTCGAGTATCGATCATAATTAACTGAGGGGTTTTTATCATGGAAACGTTTTCAGCAAGCAACAGGTACTTCTTTAGTGTTTAGAGGCTTTCGCTTAGTTTGCGATAGATATTGCATCTCATTCGAACGATTTCAGTTTTTGGTCTGGGCTGTAAAGCTGAGGGTTTGTATTGGGGTCGTTATACATTTTAAATTGACGATAGACCTTGAATCGACGTTCGCCTCGAGATAAGTCGCTTAGAAATCTCGCTAGCGAGTTCGAGAGGTCATGAATTTGTTCGCGAAGCACACTAACGCGGGAATTGCATTTATCTCGATGTTCTAGTGATGCGTCTACGCGATCGACCTGTTCCTGCATGTGATATATTTTTAATGCCATTATAGAAAGTCGATCGATCATCATACCGGGCGTTTCGGAATGAAGTTGTTTTCCGTTGTTGAATACATTCCTATCGACTAATTGACTAAGGATCCAGTCGTCAATTTGTTCCATCGCATTGTTTCTAAGCTGATTGAATTTATCTATTTTGCGTTTCGCCTGTTTGATCTGAGCATCGGGCAAGTCGTCGCGACGAGCAATATCTTCTTCATGCCAAAGAAGAAAGTTTTGAAGATGGTTGTTGCTTATTTCGATCCATGGTGAAAACGATTCAGTTTCTTCAATCGCATTATGCCAATGGGCAGTGCAAGAGTTGTGCAAATTGGCTAGTTTTTCAATATCAATCATCTCAATTCCCTTAGCGATGCAGCTTGTTCAATTTCTTATGCTTTGAGCATCACTTTGCAGTCTTCTCGGCGCAATAATCAAGAGTTGTATACGGCGTTGCTCTCAACCGGACTTGCCCTGTAGTCGGTCAACTAAAACAGACGCAACGATGCTAAGCGGCCAAAACAAGCCCTCGACTGATCTGTTTTGTGTCAAAACAGATTCGAACTCAGGCAATGGGGTATCACCGAACACTCTTAAATTGACACCATGCTCGAACGTGGCTGCGGCAACGCCGCTTTTGCCCAACATTTGCCAAGGTGACGCTGGTATCCCGATGTCTATGGAAGATAAAAAAGCTGATACCTGCGATGTAGTAAGTTTTCCCAGATTGATCACACTAGTTCCAGAGGTGGCCGCGCTTAGCTTTTGTGACCAGCCATCGATGCCAGCTTGACTTCCCGCAACTAAAACTACCAGCTTTTTGTTTTTAGCGATCGCTTCTTGTTTTAGTTGCCTTATTGCCGAATCGATATCAAAAGAAAAATAGAGTGAGCCAAAGATACCGACTACCAGCAATTGGTGCCTAGAAGTATTCAGGTCAACATTGTGCTTCGAAAGCTTTAGTTGCAGCCATTCGAAATCCTCGTTTGATTTGGGGATGTTACTAAAAATTGGCAGGCGTTCCGACCGTACATTTATTCTTCGTAGCATCTCAACGTAAAGAGGAATGCTTGTATTTATGAAGTTTGGATTAAGACGCATAATTAAATTGCGAGTAACCTCGCGTTGAAAAATCCCGGTAAGCTTATGTTTTATGGGAGAGGATCGAGTGATTCCTATCCACAGTTCGTGAAACATCACGTGCCACTTGCGACCCCCGCCAAGCAACTTCAATTGCCCGGGCAGTCTCAAAGGCAATCCCTTCGGGTGAAAAGAATAAGGGACGAATTGAAGACTTAGCCAATCTGGGTTGTGAGTATTGATGAACTGTTTCGCCATTCGCATTCGTTTAAACCATGGGATGGAGCGCGACAATCGCAGGACGGAGACAACGGTTCCGTCCGAAAACTGGAACTGCGACACGGTTACCACCTCTCCGACATGTGAGTTCAAGTGATTTCTATTTTTTCCCTCCGACGCTTCATCTGTATTCGCGACTGGTGTAATATACGGATCATTCAATGCAATAATCGAGGCCTGATGTCCTTGACGAATCACTTCACCAGCTAGCCTGCGAGTGTAGTCTCCTACTCCATCCCGACCGGGTTCAAGGCTTCCGCAAATAAACAAAATGTTCAAGTAACTATCCGGCTTAAAGAATGTACGATCTTAGGCGTCGCTAAACAATAAGTGGCCGCTTTTGTTTACTTAGTTGGGTGAATTTCGTAGTTCCATTCGCCATGGAATTTGTTTCGCCGAATTGATACTTCTGCGAGTTCTTCATCTGACACCGAGCGAGCCTTCTCGTATTTTTTACCGTCTACCCACGCATGCACTTCGAGGCCAGTCGTTGTACGTGTATTCCCGATGAGGCTTACGATTACTTCTAAGGTTTCGAGCGGTACCCCTTGCCAATTGCGGGTTATGTGGCAGAACAGCTTGTGTTCAATTTTGTTCCACTTACTCGTGCCTGGTGGATAATGGCAAAGCTCGATGATTAGCCCGGTGGAGTTTGCTAGTTTTTGTAGTTCGACCCGCCAAAGCCGGGTTCGAGGACTGTTACTCCCGCCACTATCGGCAGTGACGAGTACGCGATTTGCCCTCGGGTAGCTTTTTGAGCCCAGACGCTTCCACCATCGACCGATTGCGGACACGGCAAATTCTGCCGTGTCACTGCTTATGCCAACCGTCACTCCCGCTTCATTACGTCCGATGTCGTAGACTCCATAAGGAACTGCCTTTCCTAATTCTTTGCTCGGAAAATCATGTGTCGCAACCTTGATGGGATCTTTTTCGCGTCGATACGTTTTCCCTGCATTCTTAAGATTTCCCAGTACTTCCTTCTTTTTCGTGTCAACCGATATCGCTGGCTGATTGTTCTTCTGAACTGCTGCAATTCGCTTGGCGATGAACTCAAACTGAGCATTGCGATCAGGATGTTGGTTGCCTTCGATGGTCTTGCGATTCGCCTGAAGGCTATATCCAGCTGCCTTAAGAAGTTGACCAACCTTGACACTGCTCACTTGGAATCCTTGCCGCTGGAGTTCAATAGCAAGCGACTTGGTACTTTTGCATGTCCAGCGTAACGGTGACATCGGATCGCCACGGGTACCGGGTGAAACTAATCGATCCAAGGCTTTCTGGAGTTTCGGTTGCTCAACCTCGCGAGCTCTTCGCCCAGCCCCCGGTTGTCTTTGCCTGTCCGAAGAAGCAGCATTAGGATCATCAAGTTCTGCAATTCCACGACGAATAGTTCGTTCCGCAATTCCTGTTGCTTCAGCAACAGCAACGATTCCTCCCCATCCTAACGATCGTGACTCTGCCGCAGCCCATCGACGACGGGCGCGCTCATCCAAATCTGCTTCGATCGCAGAATACTTTTCAATAATCCATTTAACGACTCGTGCATCCGGCATGCCGCTATCATGCTATAATACCGCAACCAGAATCAACCCCAATCCGGACATTAATTGTTTAGCGACGCCTTAGGTTAGTTGAAGAGTTCGATTAATACAGGATTGTTACCACCCAGTTCCGACGGAGTCCTTGCAATTGCGGTTTGAGACCCTCCAAGTTTCATAGTAAGAACGCCAAGAAGTTTCACTATCTGCGTATATAAAACCGACCAATAAACGAACCGACCTTAACGGCAATGCGTTTGAGTTTTACTCTAAATTTCGAATGCACTCTGATTGGTCCGATCGCATGGTTCCAGTAAAGTTTATCAACAAGTCGCGGTGGATAGCCAAGAACGGCTGACTTCAGATAGGATCGTTCCCATGGTTTCCCTGGACCCAATGCATGAGGAAGTAAAGCGACTCCAGGCTTAAAACCCATCGCCTCTTGGCCTATAATCGTCAGGGGTGAAATGCAAGCTTCGGTCGACGCGTTCAGAGCATCTTGATCGGCGATGTCAAAGCAATTTGCAAATCCTGTATTTACGAAGCGATTCCCGCCCACGATTCGCGTCACTGACAAACCGCCGATCGTTTGGCCCATCAACTCGTTAAACCGTTGCCAGGTCTCTAAAAATTCTGAGTGCTCCCTGCGGATTCCAATCGCGCCCCCGTTGACGTAGCGAGCCCCTTTAGCAATCAACGGCAACCCATGGTTTGCAAAATAGCGTCGCCATCCGATGCGACGAGGATGATTCGCGGGTATCGGGGAGTTGATGTCCTCGCATAAAGCAACTCCACAGCTCACCCACTGCTGAAAAAACAGCCAGTCTTTTGCGACGACGATGTCGGGATCAAAATAGAAAATTGCATCAGCACTTGACGCGGGACCGTCAAGCAGTTCCAGCATGAAGTCTGGTTTATAGTTTGTTAGGTGATGTTCCGTATCCAACGCCAAAAAGATCAGTTGAAGATCTGCTGTAACGTCCAAAACGGTTGCGGTATTCCACTTGTCAATTTCAAGGACCTGACCTGAAGCCGTCCAGGCTGGCAGCTTACCTCGAAATCCGACGTAAATGATCCCACGGAAATTATTTGCGTACAGCGAATTGGCTAAGCAAGCAACGCCATGATGGTAATTTCCCTCAAAGAGCGTACATACAACTACATCGCAGCCTGTTCTCATCGGCTTTTGGTCACTGTATTCTCTGCTTAGTCTTTAAGTATCTGACCGGCTGCAATTTTACTTCAATGGATTCTGATTGCTCCGACGCTGTAGAGACCGCGCAGCGCGCTAATAGCATAATCTGTTTCGAAACCGGCGCATTCATTGGATTCACTTGGAATGTTTCAAGTATCGTTTCGCTCGGTACTTTGCTCTTTTCCATTTAGATTGTAGCCAGCGTAAACCCGAGATATCGCATACCAATTCTGAGGCAAGTATGCGATTTCGCTGCACATCGGGAAGGTATGACAATTTCAGCGGATCGACCGCCCGTGAGTAGCAATGCGGTCCGAAGCCGGAAAAATGAAGATGGCTGATTCGACGCCCGGTTTGTCCGGCTTGAATCAGTGCAAGTGGAGAGGAATAGTCTCCGGCCCACGAACTCAGCCAGTTGTGGGGTGGCTTACAAAGATTAAGGCAGTTCCAATTGCCTAACAATGCAGCAACATGCATCAGCGTTTGGTCATGCATTTTGCATATTTCAGAGTGCGTCTGCATCCAAACAAGCGCCCGTTGCATATCTTTCACAAGTACTTCCGACCTGCGAGCCGCAAAATGCCCCGCAGTAATTGCTGCGTTCAAAGCACCTTCACCCAGGATTTCTGGAACAACAGAAGGCCGAACGAAATTATACTTGCCCTCTGTGGTATACTCTTCATCTGCGTGAACTAAATCATAACTTGATGTCATTTCAAACCACTCATCCCAATTACTCAAAGCAACGATGTCGTTGTCGGAGTAGATGAAGCGTTCGAACGGACCCCAGAACGCGAGAAAACGGCGGAGAAAACCCGCTGGGCAGTCGGAGAGCACATGGCCTATTTCTTCGACGAATTCTCTGCCCGCCGTTGGAAAATCACTCTGGTCTAATACTTGAACGTCTTCCAATAAAGTTTGGTCATCCACTGGCCGGCCACCAAAAGGAATCAATATAATCGATGCCTTGCATCCGGCTGCGCGAATGGAACACACAAGATTTGCACAATCACGTTGGCTTCGATGGTTCGCCACAAGGTAGATAACGAAGTCACGGTTCATTTAACACAATAGTCCTTCTTATCTTGTCATCAACGGATAGAACATTGATTCATCGCTTCAGGAAGCGATGACACGGTATGCTCCACCAGGAAAATCCATGTAGCATTCCGCTGGAGAGGCCACCACAACTTGTTTCTCGTCAGTTACAGTGTATCTAATTTCCTTTAGCAATCGGAAGAGATCCTCTTCCATGCTCGTTTCAACGCTTGGGTGTATCTCAAGAAAAAGAAGGGGCTTTTCACTCGCCAAAAATGTCCGAGCACCTTTAAGCACTTCTAGTTCAAAACCTTCAACATCAATTTTGACGACTTGGGGTCGAATTTTTTGCTCTGTTAGGATTTGGTCAATTGTCGTGAGTCGAACGCGTTTTTGATCGACGTAGTTGCCATTGCGCTCTGCAACATAATGGGGCCCCGACTCTTTCATGACGAGCTCTCCAATCTCGCTCCCTAAGGCACACTGCTCCAAAATAACACGATCTACTATTCTGTTAAGTTCGGTGTTTTTCTTAAGGATTTCGATTGCGCGGGGGTCCGGTTCCGCGGCTAATGCAATGCCCTTTGGATTTAAATTGCAAAATACAGAACAAAAAATACCGTAGTTAGCGCCAACGTCTAAGAAAGTTTCCATTCCAGCGACAGCTTTTGAGAATGCAAGGAGTTCGCGAGCCATCGACGGTTCTTTCCAGCCAAAAAACTCTGCGGCCGGAAGACATTCATCACTTAAGCAAACTGTTGTAACCCCCGGAAACTTGACTTGTTTCATCGAGTCAGCGTTTCGATCATTGAACGAAGGGTTGCACAGCATAAAGGTTTTCTTCAGATCTTTTTGCTCTGACAAATACTTCAAATACTGGCGCGTCCCCCGCAATCTGCATTGCTTAATATGGTTGACTAGTTGCGAGACGGATATTTGAGGCTTGAGGTTTCTCATGCGTTTTACACACTGCTTTTTGGGGTCATGTAGAACCAGAACATCCCTGGCGGTCGATGGTCACTGGTTACACAGTGAAACCAAAAGTCCTTCAGTTGTGAATAGATGATTCGGTGGTACGGATAGTCAGCTCGGGTTCTGGAAGTCGCTGCGATGACTTGGATTGCGTGAGAGTTTGCGAACCGGTCAATCAACACTGCAGAGATACTGCCGTCGATGAAATCATGCACTTCCACAAGCAGGCGAATATCTCGCAATTCTGACACAACTTCTTTAGATAGCAGATCTTTCTCGCCACCCTCAATATCCACAATCAACGCGATATTGGCATCTTCGTTTTGGCGAATACCTGAAAGTAATGCGGAACTGTCGCAGAAACCATTGATTGACACTTTGTCTACGACTTTGTTTCTTTCGGCATTTAGAGATTGGGCATGTCGAAGTTTATCGTCAGCCTCAAAAGAGAAAACAGAAGTGATATTGCGGTGAAGTGCTAACCCCACTGCGTAAAAGCCCTCGGCTGAGCCAACATCGATAACGCAGTTGCAGTTATTGGTAATGTCATCCAAACATAAGTAGATTTCTTTTTCATATTGACCCAGCAACTTTGCGGTAATCGCATTGCCTGGGTTGGATGCCGCATATTCCATCCCCTTGCAGGGCCCCGCCTGCACAATGAGCTTTGTTTTGCGGAGTACGTCTCGCGACAACAAATCGTTTGGCTTCATTTTCTGCTCGATTTCGATAAATGAGTATAACCCTTCGCGTAGAGAAGGTGCCTAGTTGTTCCAGTAAAGTGACGAGTGTGAACACGGGAATAATCAACGTCTTCTTGCCACCAAAACTGTCTCTGATTGCTGACGACATAGCGATCCGTTGGGAGCGGTACTGCGCCAGCCAATCGCATCAGCAATGCTAGGGCTGTTTGTTCCGTGAACCAGCTAAAAAAATTTGGATTCCAATTGGCAATTAACTCCTCGGCTCGCATGACATCAAGGGAGTTTTGAGGGATATACATGAGGCCGCTGTTGAAACGTTCACGGGGGGAAAGCCCGAGGGATGCACCATGTTCGATCATCCGCACATCGTAGGCGGACTGTTCACTCTCGATGTTATAGCAAGGCAACTGGTTTCTAATATTGTCATTCAAGTTGCTGGGCCGATCGAAGACAAGGACGTCTGAGTCGCTATACAAAACGTCTAAGCGGGTTTGAAGATGAATCAGGATCGCCAGCTTCGTTCCAAGCGGGTGTTGCTTGACGAATCTAGAGAGTGCATCCCGACCTTCCAGTGCTTGTTGTAGCAGGGCGGAGCTAGACTCAACGGAAGCTCCCGGCAAAACGCGGCGAACTTCCGATAGAAAACCGTTACCAAATGGGCCATCTACAATTATCCGCGTCGCGAAGCGATCGCCGAGATGAGTCGTCCAACTCCATGCCGACCACGCGGCCTCATCAAGCATGTTGGGTGTTGTCAGCACGATGATCGTTTGCGTGGCGTCCTGCAGCGAGTCACGCGGGGGTAACTTGCTCCAAAGCCGGCGAATTGCATATCTCCGATTCCTTTCCCACCACCAAATTGGACGAGTGGTAAGTTTGCGAATTAGAACTCGGATCAAATTAACGATCCAAGACGTCCCGTGGCGACACAAACCAAATGCCCCAATGCTCTCAGCGGTTTGTTGCGCCATCCTAAACGCACCGCTGCTAACTGATATCCAAGTGCCCATTTCCATAGCTTTGCCTTCGGGAAATCTCCGTAATCGAGATATTTTATCATTCGGTATGCGCTGGAAGCAGCACACTTTTCAGCATTCTGCGACGGAGTATTACCATGCTTCCTGTAGATGAATGTCCGTTGCCCGGTACATACCATTGAAGCTCCAGCTCGGTGTAGAGAAATCCAAAAGTCGGCGTCCTCCCCATGCCGAATCCGATCGTCGAATCTAACACCGGAATCCAAAAGACTTCTGCGGAACATAACCTGGGAAGGCATTATGAAGGACTCGCGATAAAGGTCGTGTGGAACCTTGCGCTCTACGGAAAAGTCGGTTTCGTTCAACTTCGTATCGTTCTGTAAGTCCAACACTATCAGCCCCGAGTAGGCAAACGTCGCGCCCGATTCGGCGAGTGACTTAAGCAAGCTCTCGAGATGCTGGGGTTCCCACAGGTCGTCACAATCCAGAAAAGCAATCCACTCTCCTTCCGCGACTTCCATCCCAAGGTTTCGAGCATTAGATGGTCCACGGTTTTGCTTGAGTTCGATCACTTTCAATTGCACAGGAAAGGATGCTGCCGCCGATCTGATTTCTGCGACGGTTCGGTCAGAGCTTGCATCATCCACAAAAATGATTTGGGACGGCAAAACTGTTTGTTTTCTGATTGTCGCGAAACAGTCAGGCACAAAACGCTCAGAATTGAACGTGGGAATAACAACAGAAATCATTAGCGCAACAAATCCTTTGCCAGTGGAATGCGGCTAAAGTCACCGTCCAAGACCGCTTGTTTCAGGTTGGCAAGTTTCGCGAGAATTCGTTCCTTCATAACCTCGCTAACAGAATCAGAACTCAGCGAAACAGAAGCGTTGGCCAATTTCATTAATCGTTTTCCAGCCTTCCAGAGGCTTTGTGGGTTGAACACCACCCGTCGGCCGGGCGTTGGCGGGGTGAGCTCCATCAGGCCACCATGCATGCCTAAAGAGCTCAAAAAATCCTGCCACTTAAACTCGTTAATTTCGTCTCGCGTTTTCACCGCTATCCATGGTATACGCATCGAGTCGGCAACAACGGCTCCATGTAGAGACTCCGTAATCAAGACCGATGAGTTACGAATCTGATTGTAAACAGAAGGGAACGTCTGTGCTGGCGAAATATAGCAAAAGCCAATTGCTTTACACACCCAATCCCATCGATATAGATAGGCTGATTCGAAATGAGGAAGAAACGAGATTTGCTTGGGACCAGTAGAAGTCGCGTCGAGGCCAAGAACCTGTTGAGCGACGTATGCTGGATCACCGATTCCATAGGCCGTATCGATACCAATTGTTTCGCAAGTAAGGGGACCACGAACGAAGCTAATCCGCGTGGCCGCTGGAAGCTTTTGCAACGTTCCGTAGCCAATCCCGGATCCAACGATCGTAAGCTCGCAACTTTTAAATTTCCGAACGTGCGTGTCGTTAATGATTGTACCGATGCCCAATATGGCCCTGTCGGACCCAGTACTCTTAATGTCGAGAAGAGCTGGCCAAAACAATGCGTTCAGAGAGTCCCCGAAATTATCAACGCCATCGTAATAGCTAACGTTTATTGGCACTGCGAAGTCGGGTAATATGAGTATCTGGATTGAAACATGGCGAGTAAGATTTTGGCCAATTCAAATATAAGACTACTGAGCAAAATGAAAGATCGTTTGCTCGTTCCATTGCAGTTCTTTGACTAAGGAATAGCCAGGTGCTTCGAAAGTTGCAATAAACTGCCTTCTGCTCAGATCATTTATCCATCCGCAAAGCCGCCGATTTACTTTTCCTGGCACCGTGTCCGTCGGCGAGTAACTCGCGATTATTTCGGGTGTTCTGGACGAAAGATATCCTGCAACTTCTTCGATTTCTTTCACATACTCAAGTACTCCACTAAACACCGCGAAATCGAAGCTCCCGATTTCTGGATACTCTCGAGAATTAAGGTCGAAAAGCTTCATCCCTTTACGGAGCACAAAGTCGGTCGCGCAATAAGTACATCCTTCCGGAAGATAGTTTACAAGACTTCCCCGTCCAGCGCCAAACTCAACCACCCTACTATTCGCTCTAATTAGCCCGCCTATTGCCTTCGTACGCTCATCCCATTGATGACAAAGTTCCGAAGAGTCAGACCACCTTTTTGCGTCATTTAATAGAAGAAGTCTTATCGCTTCGACACGAGCGAATTCAAAAAGCCTTCGAGAATGCCAACTAATATTTGGTAATTTCATAAGTTCTTGAACAGATTACTGACCCTCCAAGCGTAGAACAGAAATATTGGAACGAATCGCGGGTACTGCAGAAGCAAGACTGATCGCAACGACCCAAAGTCGATAAATGTAGTTGCTATTGTTGTAACCAAAATGGTTGATAATGTAACGACCCACATGTGCTTGACGTAAGCCTTGGCGGTAAGAATAGATCCAACGCATCCTGCGACTAGGCCAAGCGAACTGCTACCGGTAGCGATCAATAGCTCAACTGAAAGATTGCTGTAACTTGAACCGAGCAGTAAGGACAGAAGCGGAGTTGATAGCCAGACCGTGAGCAATATCCCTAACGCCGTTGATAAACCTGCTAAAACAACATAGGAATAATTTGTCGCGAGTTTATCCCGCGGCGACCTCGCGAGCGACGGAACGACGATCGACGATATTATTGCTATAGGTATTGAGAAAAGTAAAGTTAATCGCCCGATTGCCCCAAATTCTGCAACGGCACCGGTGTGTCCGTTAATCGATATGAGAAGCACGACAAGCTGCGGCATGAAAAAAGCACTTAACGTTTCTGGCAGCGTCTGGTAGGTCAAATGGAGAATTTTATCGCCGGCAACCGCGTCGTACGATTGTCGCTTTTCGTAGTAAAATAACGACGATTTACGGACGAACGCAAAGTAGCCAATCGCTTGAATGGCAAGGGTCGCCAAAATCGCATTCCACACTTCGAGAACCGCAAAATGGACAAGCAGGCCGAACAACACTACCCGAGCAATGCTAGCGCCGACATCAACGCATTGGGGAAAGCTATAACGCCCAGCGAGTCTTAACACCGTCGCCGCCACATCTTGGTTGATCTGTAAGACCAGGAGGCCCATAACTAATGTGGCAAGCATTGCCGTATAGGCGATTGGGCAACCGGTACGCGAGAGCATTAATAACATTGGCCCAATTACAAGTGGCACAAAGATCATCGTGAAAATTTTTCGGTAGCGGAAACATGTCGTTATCAGACGTCCCATTGCGGCGCGGTCGCCAAAACGCTCTCCCCCCATGCTGACCAAGCCAATCGTCACCCCCAGCGTTGATAGCATCGCCATCCCACCAAAAGTTGAATTCGCAATCGTGTACCAGGCATAATCCGCCTTGGCCATATTGCGAACCATCGTGATGCCGACCACAAACATCAGGATCTTGTTAAGCATTTCCAGCGATGCAAATGTCACAAGAATCTTTCCACGTCTGATCACATGTGAAAAAGCGATACTCATGCGTTCAGGAAATACCACGAGGCGATTCTTGCATTCAACGCGTCCAACTCAACTTCATTCCATTCGACCATCATACGGGTGGCAAAAGCCGACAACTCTTTAGGCCAAATCAAAACAATGTTCACTATCTGTCACATGTTGCGATCATGAGATCGCCATCTTGGTGGCAAATATAGCCGTGTGATCGGAGCAGGCTCATGGCTTCTTCGGGCTTGATGCCGAGTTCTCGCATTCTTGCGGGATTTTGCTCGAAGAATATGGTTTTGATCCGTTTCCTTTGAAGAAGCGATTGGCAACCTTGCAGGACCCACGTATCAGCACCCTCGACATCAATCTTCAACACGTCTATGCGTTCGTCGTCGAGTTCTTCGTCCAGCCTTACACACGCAACGGTGACGGTTTGATCAGTTGCTATGTTGGTCAATCCACCCCAGCCGGTCTGTTCGGGTGGCCCCAGATCGAATGTCAGTTCCCCGTTCTCTCGGCCAGCCGCCTTCGGAATCAACGTGACACGGTCAACGAGTCCATTGGTGCGAATGTTTTCGGTCAACATTGGTACATTCCGCGGCGACGCCTCAAAACAGATTACTTTGGATTGCAGAGACTGTGCTGCCCATAAGATGGAAAAATATCCCAGGTTCGCACCGACATCGACGAAATTCCCGCCGCGGCTTGCCCGTTCAACTATCCGGCGACTCAGGTCAAGCTCATAAAATCCGTTGAACGCAATACTGCCGGAAATCACATCTCCCACGACTAGATTCGATAAGAGGGCACCGTTTGCAAATTCAAGTGGAGCCCGCTCGAACAAAGGAACAAATTGACGATGCCGATGATGATACAAATGCCAATAGAGTCTCTGGCGTATCGCTGGCGGTACGGCGCGAAGAAGTAAAGGACGCTTCATTTTTTTAGAGGAACTGATTGCTAGTGGCTAGGGCGGGGTGCTTGGTACGCCGTATGAGTATATTCTGTCGATTTCTTCGCTTGATGCGTTTTTCGGTAAGCTGAGGTCGGGTCGCAGCGAGTGTAAGTCCGGCTGCAATCGTGGCTGCCCCTTGGGATGTCGTTTGAGACCATTGGCCAATCAACACAAAGAGAAAAGAGGCCGTCAGAAAGACAAACGCAATCTGGTCGTTTCGAAACCAGCCATGAAACGACCGGCTAACAAGAAAAAATGATAGCGCGACGCGATACATCAAAAGAAAACCTCCCACAACTACGCCGTTGTCATACAACAAACGACCAAACTCACCCTCCGAGTTTCCGAATCCGACTAGACTCTGCAATTGCTTTTGTCCCACGTTCGTGGAATAGCCAGTTCCAGATCCAAAAAACGGAATGTTCGGATCAAGCACAGCTCCTAACGTACCTTCATAGAATCTTTGAAGAATGGCTACCTTGACTCCACCTTGCGTCGTCGTCGATTCTGTCCAACGGGAGCTAAACGCGAACAATCCATCCTGAACCGCCGGGATCGTCAGCGCGAGTGGTGCAAGACAGATCGCGCCAAGAAGAACGATCGCAGTATGAGCTTGCAACCGAATCCCGAAACGAAGAGGACCCGCTGCCACACCAGCCACTACAACCAGCAATACCGAAAGAAACAATCCACGACTGATGGAAACTGGAATGGCTACCAATATCGCGAGAGCAGAAACGGAGCCGATGAGGCTGGCAAATTTGCTTTTGTTTTTGTACACGTAAAGGAACCAACAGGCTGCGAACATCGGGTAAAGCGCCGTCGGTCCCGTTATGAAACTAAACGTGCCAGGCGGGCGGAATTTGCCTTCCGCGCCACTAAAACCAGCTCCCGTGAGGCTACCGCCGAGACCACGGTTCACCCAAGCAGACTGGGGCGAATAAAACTGGGCGACCAACAGTAGTGTATACGGGATGGAAAGAATCACTGCGGCCTGACAAACGGTCATCAACCTAGCGGGTGTCAGCGTTCGTCCGATGATGAATATCATCGGGACATGCAAAAAATCACTGCGTATTCCATACGCGGCGACGATCGGATTCCCGTGCCCAAAAGGAACTATCGCTACCTCTAAAAGCGCTAACCCGATCGCGGAAAATGTAAACAAATTGAATGGAAATCGATTCATGGCCAACGCGACCGAATAGATCAAAACGACCAACGGGTCGCGTATCAACAAAAGCGGATTGCTTAATGATGGCAAGACCCATCGTCTTAGCCCTCCCTCAAAAATCCACAACGCTATGTACACGAGGACCAAATAGTATAGGAGCTGATCTTTGGGCTTGGCAACCGCGAGAGGACGAGGTTCGACGCGAGTCGATGTTTTGTTGGGGGAGAGCAAGGGGTAGAGGAAGTTGGAAGTTGGAAGTGGCTAAAAAAAGTTGCTAGTTGCTAGGGGTAGGATTTTACGCGGGACGCCTAGCGACGATGTCCATCGGAAAAGCATTGCCCGGCGTCGCTAACTGAATCTCACGACGGTTGTCCTGCAACGGTACGAGCAACTGTTCTTCGATGATACGAAGTTTATTTCTGCGTCGATAAATAGGCCGTTTTCCGATCGATCGAACGTCAATAATCTTTGGGCCTGATGTGGTTCGTACGGCCTAGTGTACCGGAGCGAGTCGCCGATGACATCGCCTGCGATCAAGTTGATCAAACGTTGGGTTGCACGGCGGAATCGCCGAGGGACTTTAAGTCGTTGTTTGTTGGCCGTTTTTCGGTCGCAGAGAAGTCGGTAATACAATCGCTCGGAGAGGGATGTTCGTAAACGCCTTGTGTCATGGGTTATGAAGTCAGAAACCGGAATGTTGAACGCTACGCTCTAGTTGCAAAAAAACCGACGTGTAGCAGATGGATGATCACGCAAAGTTCTGCAATCAAAGGCCCGAGACGGTTGACGTTAGGGTCGGGGGCTATCGGCGAGACAATCAGAACTAATTCCAGCACTTTAGCTTTAAGGGGTTGATGGCGTACGCCATTCCAAATGTGACATTAGGGTCAAATCGATGGTCTATCATTTTGAAACCTAGCCTATTCAACTCAACCCCTATGTGCCTGTGAGGTTGTCGGTCAAAGTTGTGGTATTCCATTGCAATGCGATTCACCTTCTCCCAATTCGTTCCCTTTTCAAACATTTCCCATTCTGATCCTTCGCAGTCGATCTTCAAAAGATCAATGTCGCCACCCATGCGATCGATCGCTTCGTCGATTGAAATCTTTGGTACGCTACCGTCTATTGACTCGCGAACACGTGTTTGGTTGGAATCCCCGTTTGTCTCGATGTTCACCCGACCTGATCCACCACCAACGGCCTCGTAAAACACTTCGAACGAAAATTCTTGTTTGTTGGGGTCCAAGTATTTCGCAAGGTCCATGAATGGTTCATAGGCATGAACTAGTGCGTTTGGGTACATCGATTTCGCGGCGACACTGAAGAAGCCAATGTTGCTGCCTATATCCAACACTCGAGTCAAGTCTTTCGTTTGAAGTATCCGGTAACAGTCGTCGATGAAGATCGTGATGAAGTCATTCATTGCCCCGTGTTCTTGCGTGAAAGCAAGCCTGCGGCCTTTCCCAATTTGACTCGGAATTTGAAAAGTTGCCCGCCTCTTGAAATCGACTCCATAGCGCCGAGCGTTACTGCGCATTTCAAACAAATGCTTAAGTTTCTTTATAGCTTGGATCATTTTCGCTTAGTTTCGAGACGCGTTTGAGTGAAGTGGTCCCCATTATTCGGACCACGCGGCGGGCTCCGTTAGATGGAGCCCACATGCCGTCGTTTACGTTGTGGGCGATAGACTTCCCACGGCGTTTTGCTTCCTAGTCCTTGATGCGGTCTGTCGTAGTCATAGTACTCGAAGAAGCAATTGAGGCTTGTATATGTTTCGTCACCTGAGGCGTATTCCTTGAGGTAGACATCTTGGGTCATCCGTGGTTCGTCGACGTATAAGTTGACCGCCTGAGCGCCAAAAACCATCGAATCAACTCGACCTTTCAAGAAGTTCAATACCACGCTGTGGATCTCACCCAACGTGACTTCGTCCGACATGGCGAACTCCTGCAACGTGATTGGATAGTCGAATAGCATTTTTTTAGGCTGCTAAAATAGTAGCTAGTAGCTAGGGGCTAGTGCTTATCTGTGGTTGTATGAAATGGCCGCGAAAGAGCGCAGGGATCGCAAAATGGTCAGTAGCAACGATCAGGTTCTTGGTGCTTGGTGCTTGGTGCGGGGTTGGTTGATGGTGGGAGGGGTGTTAGTTTGATTCCCAGTCTGTTACTTGCAATCCTGCGACACGCTGGAACTCCCTCGTGTTTCGCGTGATTAGGCACATCCCGCGAGAAAGAGCTTGGCCTGCAATCAACACATCATATGGGCCTATCGGCGTACCTGCTTCCGCCAAGATGGCACGGATCTGACCAGCCGCCATTGCATCGCCAGAATCAAACTCTAATTTTGGTAACAAGATGTTTTCAAGTAACTCCAAGTTCCGCTGCGCTCGCGCACTTCGATAAGCACCGTAATACAACTCAAACATGACAACCGTCGAGATGAAGACATCCTTCGGTGAATTTTCTCGTATTCGTCGACGGACTGCGCTGTCGTTCGTTTTCAGGAGTGCAATGACTGCATTGGTATCGAGTAAAAACTGAGACATCCGATTCAGATGCCGTCTAGATCGGGAGGACTAGTGTGATCAAATTGGTCGGAAGAATTGGCACTCTGAACCGCTTCCAGTACTTCGGGATCCAGTTGCCCAGAAACCTTTTCTAACCATTCCCAATTGTCGGCAATCGGTTCTAAAATTAAAGCGTTCCCCCGACGCCGTACAGAGACTTGCGTTCCTTCCATTTGAAAGCCCTCTGGCAATACGATCGTCTGGTGTCCAGATGTTGAAGTGATTTGAGCAAGGGATAGCGGCATGGGGGAAAAAGTTGGTTGATGGTTGTTGTCAGGTGGAAGGGATCGCAAAAATAGCGCAGTAGCTTGGTGCTTGGTGCTTGGTGCTTGGTGCGTGGTGCGTGGTGCTTGGTGCTTGGTGCTTGGTGCTTGGTCCGTGGTGCGTGGTCCGTGGTGCGTGGTCCGTGGTGCGTGGTGCTTAGTGCTTAGGCGAGCGGCAGATTGGAAACTACCAAAAGGTGATTGGGACCAATGTCCCGATCCGTTGTTTGGACGGGACATTGGTCCCATCCTACCCTCCGTTTCATCCGGTATCTTTCACCCTGCCGCTCGCCTTAGTTGAATGAAATAGGCCGCGAAGGAACGCAGGGATCGCAAAAATAGGTAGGTGCGTAGTGCTTGGTCGCAAGGGGCG
>Ga0247839_1004368_pt1 | contig 18261 bp, 20 predicted proteins | sample LaCruzMarch2015__6_FD_192405 | JGI IMG/M metagenome (GOLD analysis project Ga0247839, IMG submission 192405) | Freshwater microbial communities from meromictic Lake La Cruz, Castile-La Mancha, Spain - LaCruzMarch2015_16m | ecosystem: Environmental > Aquatic > Freshwater > Lake | place: Spain... | reverse complement strand
AGAGGCGGCGCCTACGCCGAGCATGGGGTGTTTGGCCCACAGATCCAAATCTTCTTGCATAATGGTGAACCTGCCCGAAACGATTACATCGGCCGTTTTTTCCTTAGAACCCAACAGGGTGCCTTGCGTTTCTCCTGTGTACCGCAGCAGCAGGTTACCATCGGTTATCTGATTGGTTACTTGAAAAATGAAGTATAACCCCAATAAGGCGACAATGCTTCCAAAAAGCACCCTTCCCCTGCTTACGCGCAGTTGTTGTCTGTTGCGGAAGAAAAATAAAACAGCCATGCCCAGCAATGGAATGAGCATGCCCCCCCTTGAAAAACTGAGCAGCCCTTGAAAGGCAAACAGGAGCATAAGCCCAATGTCGGCAAAGTAATTCCCGCTGAATTTTAATCGGTTAATAATGCTATAAAAACTCAGAAACATGCCCAACCCGAGTACGGTTGCCACCTGGTTGCTGGAGATATCCGCAGTTGTAGCAAATTCGGCTTTCAGATTAAACTCAATGGTGTCTAAGTCCGGTGTTTTGAGAAAGGTATAAATCAAGGCTGTCAAACTGGTATACCATATCATGTGGAGCACCCGATTGATCTGAAACTGCGTCACCGGTGCGCGATACAGCAGGGTAATGCCAAGCGCCGTAGCCAATGGTCCAAAAAAATTATAAATAATATCTACAAAAGTACGAAGCCCGCTCAGGTCATACAACAAAGCAGGTAAAAGCAGCAACACCATGGTCAAACCGGTTGTGCTTCGTATCCCTTTGAGCAATATGCCTACGGACACGAACAAAAGCAGGAAGTATTTTCCCAGTTCTGTTGGAACAAACGGAGCAGCCTTTGCCATTCGCCCCAACATTTCAAAAGAGATCAGGTAAAAAAGCAGGGCAACATAAAAATAGTATTTACCCTTCGCCAGCTGACCCAAGGCGCCTGCTATATTGGTCAAAAATATGAAATAAAACCAGGCGACCAATGCATAGGGGGTGATGGTACAAGCCGCAGCAAGCCCTATGTGGAACAAGGTCCATATCCAATTGCTTTCCGGATTCAGTACTTGCCTAAAAAGCATTCAGTACCGCTTTTTGGAGCAATTGAAAGTATGCCTCAAAGGTGAACCGCCTTGCCAGATGACGCCCTGCCTGCATCATTTGTTGATGTTTAGCCACACCTGTATGCGCAGCCCGAGTCAGTGCAGTCGCTACCGATTGGCCTTTAAGGGCCGATATTAATATCCCGGTTTCACCTTCGCGTATGTAATATGGAATACTGCCTACACCGGAAACAATGGGCACGCACCCAAAGTTGAGTGCTTCTGCCACTACTTTGGGAAAGCCCTCCGACCTGGAAGGCAACAAGAGAAAGTGACTTTCTGCCAACAGCCTGAAAATAGCTTCCTGGGTGATGAAGCCATGAAATACAGCCGCTATTCCACTGTCCACGAATTTGTTTTTCCATGCTTCGAGGAGAGGCCCATCGCCCACTATGTGCATTTTGGCAATATCTGTTATGGGCCATTCGGTCATCGATTCCATTAATAAGTCAACACCTTTGTCGGCATCAACCCGCCCGATAAAGATCAGGGTATACGGCGGGTTTAGCGCTTTTTGCAGGGCTACCCGCTCACCTTGGTTATACTGTTCACCGGTTAAACAAGGATTTTCAAAGGTTTTGCAGTGTTGGGGTTGGTTTGGCCATTCGCCATTGATGGTTACCGGGCAGTTTAACCAGTTGTTGTTTAACCAACGCTGCTGCCATCGGTAGGAAGCTGCTCGGGATGGTTGCCCCCAATTGGTTGCGTATTTCACCCATAACCTGAACGAACGCGTAGCTACCCATTTGAAATAGGGCATCAAAAAAACGCCCATACTCATGGGTAGACGTATCTGAACTTCAGTGGCACCCCTTAAGGCCCGATGAACCGTAAGAAGTACCTTCGGCGCTTTGTAGATGATGTCAAGCTTTTGCCACCATCGGGCACCGCCAAATGCAGGTATGGGTTCAAAGTGTATGTTGGTTTGAGCATAGGGCAGGGAACTTCCTTCCGGTTTTCCCCTTTCCAGACATGCGACATGTACCACTTCATCCCAGTGCTGCGCCATAAAGTTAACCTCGCGAATAGTTGGACCCCAACCCACCGGCCCGTATTCCGGATGCATCTGATGGCCCGTGTGGGAGATGATGACCAGTTTGCTTTTGCTCTTCACCCCAGTAATGCATTATATTGTTTGACAATGGCCGTCCATTGGTGCGCATGCACCCACAAGTCTGCGCCTTCTTGCAGACTTGCCTTGTTTGCCATACAGTAATTAATCCCCTCTACAATCTCATCCGGCTTGTCGCCGTCCACCACATATCCGGATCGCATGTGATCAACGGCTTCCTCCACCCCGCAGTATTTCGCGCCGACCACCGGTACGCCATGCAAATTGGCCTCTAAGGCCACAATACCAAATCCTTCTACATCCCCGTCGGGTTGGTTTTCACTCAGCAGCATGAACACATCCGCTTGCCTGTAGTATGACCCCAGTGCCTGATGCGCAGGTACGCGACCGTGAAAGGTAATATGGTTCCGCACGCCCAACTGATCGGCCAACGCCTCCAGTGCCATCTGGGTTTTGGGTCGGCCAACAATATGATAGTGAACGTCTGGCCAGGCTTCTATCAGTCTGGGCAAAGCCTTGATCACCCTGTGCTGGCCTTTGCGTGGACTCACGTGTCCGACCGTAAGTAAACAGGGTGTGCCATTTAGCGCAGTGTGGGTTGATCCTTCTGCGGAGCTTGGCGCCTGGTCGATGCCATTGGGTATCACCTGGATGCGCTGGTGTCGCCGCTGAATCCAGCCGGGTAGCAGCGACCGGGTAAATTGTGAAACAGGTATGATCACATCTGCGGCAGCTATGGCCCGATGGGTTAGCCACCTTAAGAAGTAATTAGCCAGATTTACCTCGGAACCGTGTAAAACCGCCAGGGTGCGGATCTTTGGGTATATGCCTCTGATGAGCAGACCTTGCCAAAGCGAAAACTTACCCGTCAGAATTACGACTGAAACAGCAGAGCTGCGCATGGCCCAAAGGGTCATCAGCAGCCTGTAAGGGTAGGTAGCCAATCTGCCGCGTCGTGGGTATCTTTCAATCTCGAAGAGTTGGGATTGGTCAAATGTTGCGACTTCTTCGTTAGTAGCATAATCGGCGGGCGACAAGACCCTTATATGATAACCTTCGCTATGTAACGCCTTTGCGAGTGAATAGGCGTGTTGACCTATACCGCCTGGACCCGGTGGAAATTCGGAAGAAAGGATCAATACCCGGCGGCTCATGAAAGCGTAGGAATAATCGGTCCTTGCCGTAGCTTCCGGGTTGCAGCGCGCCAGGAGCGACCGGTTGTCAAAACAATCAATGGAAGGAGGATAGGTATCAAAAGCAAAGAGACCAACTTGAGCATCTTCGACTTTTTGAAGCGATATGGTACAAATGAAAACGGTACATTTTGAAGTATGTATAACAGCGCCTGTCTGTTTCCGTAGTATTTTCGGATGTAATACAACACGCTGGGCACCGGTCTGGGGGCGAGCAGGTTCTTGGGTCTGAGCGCATCCCACGATCCCATTTGGCGCAGGCCGCCGGTCTCTACTTTTAGGTGAAGGCGTTTGGCATACGGGTTGGAAATAGAAGGGAAGCTTCCCAAAAGTGCCCGCAATCCAAATTCACCGTCACCCATGCGCTGCTTTTCAAATTGCCGGTCAAACAGACCTACGGACTCGAACACGGTGCGCTTGACCATGGCGTTGCCTGTATCGAATACATCGGATAAATGGAAGTAGCTTTCTTTTGGCGATAGCCCGTGCCCGACCAGGGTATGGGTTACGCCCGCAGAAATAGAGGTATTAAAGTAGTCCAAACACCGAATATGGTGTTCTATCCAATTGGGCTCAACCCGGGAGTCGTCATCGAACAATAAGATATATTCGCCACGGGCTGCCTGGATGCAGCGGTTGCGTGCAAGCCAGAGCGCCTTCTCCGTTTGCGGTATGAGGGTAAGGTTCAGCTTCCAGCCACTATAAAACAATTCATCCAAGGGTTCTGATTGATCACATACCAACACCTCAAAATGTTGGTATGTCTGCTGCTCCAAATCTGCCAGCACATCCTTCAGATAAGGATACCTGTTTAGGGTAGGGATTATTACGGTCACCAAAGGCTTCTGTTGCAGCAGCGGCGATTCGAATGTTAAAAATTGCTCATAGGTTTTATGCCAATCATAAAGTTTGATTCTCGGCTGCTTTGAAGTCCGCAAAAAAGCCCATAACTCGACAACTGGATTATAAAAGGAGAGGAGACGAATGCTCAATATGTAGAAGGCTTTAAGTTTTCCAAAGTAGCGTTGAATAAAGCGGTAATTGTCGGCTGTATCATCCACACAAATATCTTGCAGGGGTAATCTGGATGTGTTTGGATCAGGTATAAATCCTTTTTGTAGGGACTGCCAGGCAATATCCATTTGTTTCGCAAGTTCAGTTTCGTATCCTGCTGGTGGCGCTAATAGTGCATGGTCGTCTGCGGTGTAATAGGCAGGGTCTAGTAGAATAGCCACCTGAGTTTTATAGGCAAGACTGTAATACCAAGCAGGTTGGATATATTTTTGGAAAAGGAACAAGACTTTAGTGTTTATTGGTTATTTAAAATAATCTATCAAAAAAGTTTAGCCATTGTTGTTTTTGGCTCTCAAGGCTGAATAATTGTTTGATGCGTGCAGATGTATAAGCGGTATTGTATGCCTGAATGTTACTCATCACCGTCAAAATAGCTTCAGCGAATGCCTTTTCCGTTCTCACCGGTACAATTATGCCCGTTTTCCCGTCTTCAATGCAGGCATTCATGCCGCTGATGGCAGGCACCACACAAGGCAACCCGAATGCCTGCGCCTCCAGGCAGGCATTGGAAAAACCTTCCGCTAAAGATGTTTGCAGATAGATATGCGCGTGGCTTAATTGTTGCCGAATATCGGCTGCATTGGCACGACCGTGCATATACACTTCCTGATGAAGCCCAAGTGCATGCACAAGAAACATGAGCTGCTCCCGGTCAGCGCCTTCTCCGAGTATGTGGTACCTGAACTGTATGCCGCTTTTTTTCAATTCTGACATGATGCGCAACGCCAGGGGGTAGTCTTTCACCCAATGCAGTCTGCCTAAAGTAACGATTACAAGCGGATTTTCCGGTGTGCCTATGCGCTCCATGTCCATTTTAGCTGGCACCACAGCTTGCAGGTCGATTCGCAGTGCAGGCGGAATAATCTCTATGGGTATATGCTCGGGGATGTTGTGTTCCTTGAGCTTTTCTGCAAGTTCTGCAGAGTTGCACTGTACCTTATGCACGTAAGGCCAAAGTTGGCTATACGATTTATTGTGATAAATCGGGTAAACATTCAGGTCGGACCCTCTGAAACTAAGCGTCATTTTAGCCCCCAGTGCTGCGGCGTAATGCTCTCTGCCGAAGGCGTTGTTGGCAAATGGGAAGTGAAGTACGTCAAGAGATGGAGTTGTCCAAATACCGGCGTCAGCAATGAGTTGTTTTAGGGGTATGCCTTTTTGCTTTAGTTTAATCCATCGGTTACAAAATATAAAAACACTAAAAAAGGTTTTAATATACTGAAATAACTGATATGCATTAGGGATTCGGTTCAGGTAAGGCTTAAAACGCCAATGTTTATTTTGATAGGGAGCGGCTGTGAGTCGGGCAAATATTGTCAGCTCGCGATTGTTCAAATGATCTAAAAAGGATTGAATAAACGTTTCAGAGTGAACTGGATATTGGTTGAGAATGATGCCTATGCGCATGGGGTTAATGGTTTAACGCAGCAATGGTTCTTTTTGATAAATTACGTATCCTCCCAGATGGAATAAAAACCATAAAAGATAATAACATAAGTGAAACGGCTATTCTCCAATTCAATGGAAAGAGTTGGAGACTATTATTAAGAATCGGAAGACCTATACCATTTCCTGCAAGTTTAGATGATACATAAATGACTCTCTTTATTATTATTTCCTTTAATTGTTGCTGATCTTTATTTTCAACACGTATTTTCTTCCAGTTTTTCAAGGCGTAAATTGTAACATAATTTCTATGTAAATTAGATGCAGTATCTTTAACCAAATCTTTTGTGTTTTGTCCTGTACCTTTATCAATGAAACATAGAATTTCAGGAATATGTTGAATTCTATTATTGATAAAAGAGCAGTCAATTTCAAATAATGAATCCTGATTACTACGCAGTTCTTTCCAGGATGCCGTACAATCTTTTTTCCAAAGCAGTGCGCATGTTGGCCACGGTCTTTTTTTTTCAAAAAGTGTAGGCATTAAATACTTGTAAGTTTGATCGCTATTTTTTCTTATTTCGTTAGTTTGTATATATTTGGAAGTAGTATAGGTGGCTCCGATCTCCGAATATTTTTGATGAACGTTTATAGATTTTTTAAGAAAGTCCGGGTGATAATAATCGTCAGAATCAAGAAAACAGACATATTCACCACGCGCATTATTCAGACCTGTTTGTCGGCTACGCCCTGGCCCTTGGTTGGTTTCATTTCTGAAAACTTTGATCGGGCGGGTATCCATTTGCTTTACTATATCTTCGCTGAGTTCAAAGACAGACTCGCTGCAATCATCTATAATAAATAATTCCCAGTTCGTATGTGTTTGAGACAGAACACTGTTAATGGCCCTGAACGCAAGATCAAATCGATTGAAAACCGGAATTATTATGCTTACCAATGGATCAGCGCTTTTCAAAACGGAACAAAATTTTAAAAATAAAATTAATCATTTTTTCAATCGCGATTTTTTTACCGCGGTATGGATGAAGTCTTTCTATCCAGGGATAAATTTTAGAATTGTTAATTACCTTAGTTTGTTGGTTTAAATGTTTGTAATCCTTAATAATATTTTCAGGTAACAAAGCCGTAAGATATTGTTCTATTTCCTGTACCAATTTTTCTTTTTGGGTAGCACTTACTCCATTAAGGTCATAAACCGCGACAGGAATATCAATATATTGAGACTTAATGTTGTTTAAAATAATTGATTCAATAAAAAATTTCCTACACGAAGCATAGCGCATGCTTTCATCAAACAAGTATTTCTTTTGTACTTCCGTCTTGATAAAAGTCGCCTGGTGACAAATACACCCGAAATAGAAATTATACAAAGAAAGTGATTCTGGTTGTTTGGATAATTCAAAATGCAAATAATCTCGTGTGGTGAGGCAATCGCCATAAATAATATCTGAATCTAATTTGTATAGAAATTCATCTGTTAAGACACCCTGCGCAAAATAGTCTCCTGAGTTCATAAAGTTAATATAATCGCCATCTGCAATTGCGATGCCTTTGTTCATTGCATTGTAAATCCCGTTATCTTTTTCTGAAATCCAATAATCTATTTTATCTTGAAACGATTTAATAATATCTAAACTGCCATCTGTCGACCCTCCATCGATAACAATACTTTGAATTTTGTCTCTGCTTATGGGTTGGTTGAATAGATTTGTCAAAGTTTTTTCTAATCCTATTGCATTGTTTAAGTTTATAGTGACTATACTAAGTTTCATTGAAATAAGTGAACTGCCAGTTAGAATTTATGCAATGTGTTTATAAAATTTTGTGCAAAGGCGGAAAGTTTTTCTGAATAACTATAATCTACTTTTCGTGGTGTTGTAACATCTGCATATATCAATTTTGCAAGATATTGTGCACTATCTGCAGCGAAAAAGGCGCCTTTGTCTGCAAGTTGTTCCTGGTTAACAACTAAATCCGAAGCAATTACAGGCTGATTCATCGCCATAGCATCCTCAATCACCGTACTCCAGCCTTCAAAGCGCGAAGGTTGAATGATGGCTCGGGCGTATTTCATAAGTTGAAGTTGCTCAGCCCGATCCAAAAAGCCTAGAAAACGCACCACATCCTCCAATTGATGCGCTGTTACATACTGCTTGAGGCTTTCGGTATAGCCCGGATTGCGGTTATCGTTCTCTTTTCCGGAAAAAGCGATTACCACCGGTGTTCCGGCCTGTTTGAGCTCTTGAGCGGCCTTGATCACAACTAGATGGTTTTTATGCGCCCAAAACTGATTGGGTGAAAAGAAATATTCCTCAGGGAGGTTGTATCGGGCGCGTAGCGCATCAATGGAGAGGTGCTGATATGGCGGATGCGTCACAGCGAAATGCACCACACTGACTTTACAGTGATGTTCGGGATAGAACTTTTTCCAATCCGCGTAAACGGCCTCGCTGCTCAGGATCAGTTGGTGGGCATTTGCGGCAATCCACCGGCTTCTTTGATCTTTTTTTTGCAATCCTTCCGCTGTAAAAAATTGCGGGAGGTGTTTGTCTTGAAAGTCAGGGATCCAGTATGTCCTGCGGGCCATCGGTACCGATTCCAAATAGCCGCAATGTTGAAACAAAAATAAGGCATCTAACTGACCTTTGTATACCCGTTTAATGACTTTTCTGCCTGAAAGCCTGGCAGACAGGCGATTTATCCCACGCTGCCAATTTGAAAGGGGGCGTTCATCGAGGAACTCGAATGTCAGGTAGGGGTAAGAAACTTCCTGGCTTAGCCTTTGAAAATCAGCTTGTGTAGAGAATACAACGATGGTTGGCTGAAGATCATCCGGCAAGGTCTTGAATGATTGAATAAGATTCAGGGTATAGTAAGTCCCGCCAATCCATTGGTCGTCGTAACCAAAAATCAGGCCCAGCCGTTTTCTTTTGCCCATGCTATGTACATTTTGATACCCAGTTCAATGGGGATGCTTTGCTGATAGCCCCATTCCAACATTTGAGATATATCGGCGCGCCAATTCAAGGGGTCCCCTTGTCTGCGTGAACTGGTAAACTTGATCTTTTCGGGCAAATGCATATATTGCTCATACAGGGTGGCCACATCTTTAATAAATACTTCTTTTCCATTTGCGACATTATAGACCTCTCCTGTGAATGAGCCGTATTGCATGACCAACCTGATCTGTTGAATAATATCCTGAATGTGAATATAATCCCTTGACTCTTCACCTGTTCCAAAGAGTTGTATATTTTGCGGACTTCTGGCAATCTGTTGTAACAGATCCCAAAGAAGCATTTTGCGTTGTCCATTCCCGTATGCCGAAAAGATTCTAAGAGAGCACGCCTTGCCTCCCAGTAGTTTAGTGAATTCTTCTATCATAATTTCCGACATCCACTTATGATAGCCGTAAGGAGAAATTGGCAATAATGGCGAACTCGTTTTTATGGGCAGTACACTCGGATTGCCATATACAGCAGCACTTGAAATGTTTATTAGTTTACAATTTTTGTTACAATTGTTTATTGCACTTAGGATGCGCATAACATTTCGCACATTAAGGTCGAAATCATGTTCCGGGTGTGTTAGCGACTCCGAAACATTGGCGGCACCAGAACAGTTAATACAAAAATCAAACGTATATTCTTTAAATATACCATAATAATCCGGGTTTATCGCTTCTACTTTAAAGTAATTGGGTGAAAAGCTTTCAGAAACATCGCAACAATAAACGTTGTAATCATCTAAGAGCGCATTAGCTAAGCTACTGCCAATAAAGCCATTAGCGCCAATGATTAGTATGGAGTGATTATCCAAGAGGAAGAATGGGTTCTTTGGATAATCCTGGTAAATATTTTGTAAGGCTCAATGTTATACAGTCGATTGGCACGGTTAAGTTACATCCATTGCCTTCCAAAAATTTGGAAGGATCGTCTGAAATGCCGAAAATTGCTGCATATTGGTGCCCTAAGCTTGAAGCAAGATGCCAATAGCAATGATTGTTGTGTTTACCGTCAAAACGAAATTCGAATACATATCCGCCTTTGGGCATGTAAACCATGTTTGTCAAGGCAGCTCCATGCATGCCGATTATTACCTTTGCCGAACGCATCATTCCGATTGCTTCGAGAATCGTGTAGTCGTCAAAATCAATTATCTCAAAGGCATACATTTTTTTCAAATGATTAATAATTTCTTCTTCGTTTAATACCAATCTCCCATATTTGATACCCCTTTTTATATAATAGAGTTTATTAACTAAAGTATTTTCAGTGAATATTTCGTTAATTTTATTTTGAATTTTTGACATTAATAAAGGGTGTATTTGGCCACTTAGGTGACTTTTTGTCAGGTAATATAATTTCGAATAAATAATGTAATTTGTATTTGAAGGAATTAACCTGATACTTTTAAAATATATGCCCAATTGACCCAATAAAGGAATGATAACATTATTAGTATAATTTGATTGCGGTAGTATTAAAACGCTTTTATTTATTTGGTCGTCATTTAATAACATTATTCGAGGAAGCAAGTCGCAATGAAAATGATAGTGATTGGCACTCCACGCATCAAAAAATGAAACATAGTTTTCTCTTTTTAATAGCATAGTTTTGTTTTTTATCAATTTTTTCACAAAATACCTCAATGAATAGTTTTTTGCAAATTTTAATCCTACAACCGAATCTTTAATAAATCCGTTTTGTAGTGTCACAATAAGTCCATTGAAAAAAACAATACTAAAGTAAAATATATTCAGATATGCTGGATAAGTATAATAGTTTAAACCATCGGAAAAAAAATCTGATTCTTCGATATTTAAAGGCAAAGTAGTATTCACTTTTTGCGACAATAAAAGTGGATTTGTTTTTTTTATTAGTTTTGCCACAAATTAGAGCTCGTTCATAAGTTTTAAAACTTGAAGTCGTATATAACTTTTTAACTTTTTAAAAAATTTTGCAATTGTAAAAGTTTTTTGCTTTTTTTCAGTTTTCTTATATAGAAGTTGTTGAAGTTCTTTTCCCAAAATCCTAGTGTCAATTTCCCCTCTGCGCTTTTGTGCTTCCCATCTTGTAATGATTCGCTCCACATATGAGTGGCCAAGACGATCATAGCCAATTGAGATGTTGTTACTATGGACCCTGTAATAATATAATGGTTCATTTATAAACAAAATGTCGCCAATTTCTTCAATTTTCATATATAGGTCAATATCATATGCAATATAATAGTTGCCATCAAATTTATTTTGAAGTTCATTATAATACGTCATCCTCCAAATGGCCAGATGAAAACATACTCTGTCATTAAGTAGGTCACTTCCATCTCTCGCATAATTTAAAAGGCCTATAGTATTGCCAAATGCATCTATTTTAAACGCATTTGTATAAATCATTGCCAAATGTGGATTATCCTCAAGCGCGTCAACAACGGTCATAATTGAGTGCTCGGGTAGCCAATCATCTGAATCTAGGAAGCAGCAGAATTCTCCTTTGACCAACTCTAGTCCTTTTGATTTGGCAAAGCCACTTCCTATGTTTGTTCTTAGTAGTAAAGAGTCAATCCAAAAAGATTCCTTATTACACTGAATGAAATTACTAATAATACTGATCGAATCATCAGTACTGCCATCATCTACAATAATAATTTGTATTTGTTTATATGTTTGCAAAATTACAGAATCCAAAGTCGATTGGATATATCGTGAATTATTATAATTAGCAATAATTATAGATACCAAACCTTTATTAGACATTATTGGGATTATATTTTTGATGGCAAAAATATTGAGATAAATTATTTATGGTGTGTGACAAGCGTTGTTTTGTGTAACTATGCGAAAAAAAAGTTCATAAAAAAGATATCATCTGCCTGAATTGTATCGGGCATGATTTGAAGAAATACGCATAAAGCGGCTTAATCTTCACCCCCCATTTAAAGCAAGTAGGAGGAAGTTTTTCGGGAAGACGAGAGAAACAAGGAACTATTGTGACAGCAAACGATAAAGCGTGTTCAAAATTTTTATGTTGATGATAAATTAATTCTCCAAATAACCATCGATAAATTAGCTAGAAAAAGGAATGAAGCAGCATTTCGCCCAAGACACCAACAAGTATTTACCACTTATAGCCTTTGATCTTCTTGTTTCCGTTAATGCCGCGATTTTCATAAATCATTAGGTGAAAGTTTAATGCTTTGGGAATCAATAAACAAAAGACTTGGGTTATCTTCTCTTTCCAACTGAATACGTCCTGTCATGTTAATCATTTGACACATCTGTTCAAATTTGCCCTGCTTACTCCAAGTTTCGAAGTAGTAATAGACTATTGGCCAGTGCGGGAAACTGCTGTCCAAATTTCGCCATTGAGTACCTGTTCGGGTAATCAACTGTATGGCGTTGAAAATTTATCACAAACCATATTTGCGGGGACTTCGCCAGTTCAAAAAAACATTTATACATTTATACCCTCCTCCCAATGGTCATCGGCGAGTCGTTCAAATTGCTGTTGCATATCAAATGAGTTTGGTCGCTTACAAGATGCGCCAATGACCACTTTTTTACCCTTCCAACTTTTCGAACATGCTCTTAAAAGAGGCATTAACCATTCTTAATCCTTTTAAGTATTGATTTCATCATAAGACTTAGATAAAAAAAAGGAGAGTACGAACCTTGAGTGATTTTTATCATTTTTTTCTTGAGTTTAATGTTAGATTCTTTTACTTGATAAAAGAGCTCAGGATGTATGTAAAGGTTCGAGTTAATCATTTTTTCTGCATCTTTAATAGGTGTTTTTGAAATTAAAAATATATTTTGTCTATACCACCATTCTATTTCATTATCATTCCAAATTCTCGGCCGTATTAAGTCATAATACACGAAACCATAATTATTGAATTTATTACTCCAATATTCATGTCGCTGTTCATTTAAGTGATTTTGACCACCTTGTTCAGGAACAGCTGAAGAAAACAAAATCATTTTTCCGTGTGAAACAATTGATTCAATTAATGTGTCCGCCGATTCTTCAGGCAAGTGTTCAGCTACTTCTAAACAAATAATCAAATCAAAGGTTCTTTTAAGATTTAGTGGAATTCTTAAGTCATATTCAAAGAAATGATCTTCTTCAATTTTTAATTGCTTTCGGTCAACCCAAGCACCATCTATACCTATGTAATCCTTTACTCCATTTTCCTCAGCCACTTTTAGCCATGTCCCAATCCCTGAGCCTATGTCTAAAATTGATTTAATATTATATTCTTTAATAATATCGGGCAATACTCTATTTGCAGCATTGAAGTTGTGTATCCGTTCGTCATGTTTGTACATATTCAGCTATTGATTAATTGCCCAGTTAGCATTTTTTATATTTATTGATCCAATTTGCCTTTGATCAGGAACCTTGGAATTCACAACATGCTTAGAAATAAAACTAAACCTAAGAATATCTTCATAAGTTTGAAAATCCTTATACTTATCTCCCAAATAAACTGAAAGCTGATATTCTCCTGATAATAAAGGTACATCATCAATCAATAAAGTTATCACTCCACTATTGGATAAATTCATTGTTTCTGTTGGATGCATTCTAGTATTTGTTCCAAATATTGGGACACCCATCGAATTTTTTACAACCACTCCAGGTATAATCGAGTCAAGTTTATATGGGCTGTTATATCTCATCATTAACTTAATACTACCATTAGTTAAATTTTCCTCATCTAACTCTATATATTCCAGATCGGGGGTAATAAGATTCAATGATTCATTCACAAACTTCAATAAGTTGTCTTCCTTAAAGTAGTTATTTATTGCTATTGAAACATCCTCATGATATGTAGCTCTCCCATTTTCAAGTAATAAACAGAATTTACAAAGATCAGAAACAGGTGCCATATTATGACTTACAAAAAGAACAGTTCTTCCAGATACTGAAGCTTCTTTCATCTTCCCCAAACACTTCTTCTGAAACTCTGCATCTCCAACTGCAAGCACCTCGTCGATGACAAGTATCTCTGGTTCAAGGTGGGCGGCGACGGCGAATCCCAGTCTCACCTTCATCCCTGAGGAGTAGAACTTCACAGGAGTATCAATGTATTTTTCCACCCCGCTGAAGTCTACAATCTCGTCCAGCTTCCAGTCTATCTCCCGGCGCGTCATACCCAGTATGGTGCCGTTCATGTAGATGTTTTCGCGGCCCGATAGCTCTTGGTGAAACCCGGTACCCACTTCCAGCAGGGCGGCCACCCGTCCTTTGATGCGTACTTCTCCATTGGTGGGCTCGGTGATGCGGCTTAGAATTTTAAGCAGGGTGCTTTTACCCGCGCCGTTGTGGCCGATAATGCCGAGCACCTCGCCTTGTTGCACGTCGAAGTTGATGTCGCGTAGGGCCCAAAAAACGCTTTCGTCCTCGTCTTTGAACTTGCCGAGGCTGCGCAGCTTCCGAAAGTTATCGATGGGCGCGCGGAGCGCGGCACCTATTTGGCCCACGAAAGTATCCTTGCGGCTTTCTTTCAAGCCAATGCGGTAGCGTTTAGAGAGGTTTCGGACTTGGATGACGGGCTTCACAGTATTTGAGTAACGGTTTCAAGAAAGATAAAGAAACTAATGATCCCGGAGGTAGTAAGCCAGATGTCGGTAAAAATTGGAATCTAGTGCGGTCTTTAGTTCAGTTGGATCGAAGTCAATTCTTTCCAGTATTTGGATCAGCACCCGCTTCAAGTCCAGAATGCCACTATACATACACAAAATGCTTTTCTGCCCGAAACCGCACAATCGGATGCATAAAATGGAGATTGACCACATCTACCTTTCGCCTGCGCAGGGTAGCGCGAATGGTTTCTTCCAGCGCATCTAACTCCACTAAGCTCAGGCGCCGGCCGTCTTCGAGCACGTAGAACAGGTCGATATCGCTCCCTTTTTGGGCTCTCCCTTCCGCCAGGCTGCCAAATATGCCTATTTGGGCAACGCCGAATTGTTTGGTCAGGTCGCTTTTCTTTTTGTGCAGGGCTTGTTTGGCCTCTTCCAGTGTCATGGTAGTAGATGGGTGGTTGCGGGTATCAAGTGTTCCTGTCTAATGGGAACAACGCTCACGCTACATCTGCAAATATACGCTCCATCCGCCGGAAGTACAACGCGCCGCCGAAGAACAGCAGTAGGCTGACCACGCCGCCAGTGAGGATGTAATCCCACGGCATGGGCTGGGTATGCAGCAGGGCGCTGCGGAACCCTTCGATGACGCCCACCATGGGGTTGAGGCTGTACCAAAAGCGCCAGGCTTCGGGCACGTTGCTGCTGGGGTACACCACGGGGGCGGCGTACATGAGCATTTGTACCACGAAGGTGACGGCGTGTTTCACATCGCGGTACTGCACGGCCATGGCCGACAGGAACATGCCAATGCCTAAGGAGCTGAGCAACAGGATGAGGATGAGCAGGGGCAGCACGAGGGCACCCCAGCCGGGTGCAAACTGAAAATACACCATGAACCCGACGAGGATCACCATGCCGATGAAAAAATCCAGCAGCTTGGACAGGGCGGCGGACAACGGCAGCACCAGCCGAGGGAAGTACACCTTGGTAATCATGTTGGCGTTGCTCACGAGGCTATTGGCCGAGTCGGTGAGGGTATTGGAGAAGTAGTTCCAGGGTACCATGGCCACGAAGCTGAAGATGGCGTAGGGCACGCCGTCGGAGCTGACGCGGGCGAGGTTGCCGAAGACTACGGTAAATATTAGGGTGGAGAACAGGGGTTGTATGATGGCCCAGCCTATGCCGAGTACGGACTGGGCGTATTTGGCTTTGATGCCGCGGATGGTGAGGAAGTAGAGGAGGTCGCGGTACTGCACCAGCTCGCGCCAGTTGACGAGTTGCCAGCCGCTGGTGGGGCGGATGATGAGTTCTGTAGGTGGGGTGGGGTTGTGCACGGGTGGGTTTTTTGCCGCTAATTTTTTTTGCCGCTAATTTCGCTAATTCGATGGCGCTTGGTCATTTTGGGTTAGTTGCTGTATTGTCTTCCTATCCAACAATGGCAAAACAAACTTGGTCAGATAAACTCGATATGGTTTTCCATTTCGGCGTCGTTCAGCACCTCGTTTATCAAAAGTAGTCCTTGGATGATGCGGTTAATTGTGTTTTGTTTGTGCGAATAAACAAGCCCTCTGTGTGGAAAAGTTGTGCTGCAAATCCGCAAAAAATCGCTATCCTGAGAAAATATAACCCAACTTTTCTGGAAGGCGTATTGAACTATTTCTAAATCCTTTGCTCTAGCAAGGCCAGCCTCTTGGCAAGTCAACACTTCGACACCACGCAACCGTAGTCCTTGGGTTATCGCACCGTGAACGTGGACATCTAAAAGAAATCTCACCTTTATAAAGCCGGTTGGCTCAATTTAGAAGGGAATCGCTTTTTCAATTCTTTAACCAACGCCGTTTCCGCTTCAAGTGCCTGGCGAATTTCCTGCTGGTGGTCGAAATAATACGCCAGGGCAGCATGTATGGATGCCGCTTCTAAAGGATAAAGATGGGCAATTTCATCAACACTCATGCCCATATATTCGTGCCAAACTATGATTTGTGCTACCGTAAATCGGGTACCGGCAATTTTGGGTGCTCCGCCAGCTATCTCCGGGTGGGTGTCTATTTTTTCACTTAGGGATGTCATGGTATCGTGTTTGCGTATGCTTGCCAGCTCAAGTAACGGCCGCTTACGATGATTATCGTACAAATATAGGCATAATAATGTCTTTCAAAGAAAGATTTGTCTTTTTGGCACAGCGGTAGTTGGAGGTTGGAGGTTGGTGGTCGGCTTTGGCTTTGCTGGCTGGCCTGGTCTCCTGCCTCTGGTCTCCCCCGGCCTCTCTGGTCTCCGCTGGCCTCTCTCCCCGGCCTCTCTGGCCTCCCCGGATTACATCCGGGGTTACTCGTGTTTGACCGCTGCGCGGTCGTGCTGTTTTCTACTGTAGGGGCGGATTTACCCTTGCTCCGCATTCAATATTCCGCATTCCGCATTCAACAATTCCGAATTCGAAAAACGGTTCCCGTTTCATAAGTGGGCGGCACTTACTTGCTGTGTGGTGCGCTGTGGCGCGTGTCAGCGGTGAACTGGATGGGTACATGTAATGGTTCAAGGTTGTGTCGAAAAACCACACAAAATTGAGTAGCAAAGTTACTCGTTTTTTTGAAACTGTCAAGTGGATGACGAAAAAATTTTTGTTGGGTTAACATTTGGGGGTGCTTGTGGTGTGTTGGCTAAGGGCGTTCGGCGGGTGGTTGCCGCAAAGGATTGGCTGATTTCTTGCCGCTCTAAAATCCTCATACTATTCTTCAAAAGTATGCCCAAAGACCAAAGACAGAAACACCATATTGGTCGAGCAACTCCAGAAACGTTCTCATTAAAAGTCCAATTATCTCCAAAGGAACTTAAACATGGTTGCGCCTGGGCCCGTTTGTTGTATGAAAGAGTAATTACAGAGGATTTAGAGGAAGCAGCCGAACTTTTGCTTTTTTGGTGTCCAGCGTCAAAATACAGCCTACCTCCAGCTCTGCCTTAAATTGGTTCAAGCATCGTAGCAATTGTTCCCCTATGGCTTCGGTCGTCAAATCTTGCGCTCTGATTTGAATAACGCTGGGAGCCATTGCATTGGTAGCAGCGAGTTGTGTAGCGTCAATTCCATGCTTGAGAAGATAGTCCTCCCATACAGGTGAAATATTCATGTCAATCAGGCACTTCATGCTGCGGGCTGAAGGGGGACTTCAATCTCTTCCGCCCTCCAAGCTGCCCAAGCGAGAGATTGACGGACATCTTCGAGTTCGAGATAGGGGTAAAGCAACAGAATCTGTTCAGGCGTTTTCCCGGATGCTACGAGTCCAACTATGGTGCCTACAGTCACCCGCATGCCGCGGAGGCAGGGTTTGCCGCCCATGACGAGCGGATTGAACGTTATGCGGTCTAATGTTTCCATGTGTGTTTGACTTAACTGTTTAATACCAATTTATAACGCTCAGAAAGACAAAGTAGTTTCGCGGTATATGTGGTGTAATAATGCCGGTGGTCATGTATTTAGAACTTTGCATTCTTTTTCTAGCCTCTATGGCTTTTTACGCCTGCATGGCCTCATCGGCTTCTCTGGTGTGCTGGCTTCTGGTCTCTCTGGTCTCCTGTCTCCCTGGCCTCCCCGGCCTCCCCGGATTTCATCCGGGGTTACTCGTGTTTGACCGCTGCGCGGTCGTGGAGGGTTTTGACTAAGGGCTGAGCGTGTGCTTATTCGGCATTCGAAATCGCATCAGGGTTGTTTGAACACCCGTTCCACTGGCAGTTCGAAGCCGGGCAGTATGGGGGTGGTCAGTGTGTGGCCTTCTGTGTAGGGCAGGGAGGAGGTGTATTTCCCGGTCGGATCAAGGGTGTACACGAGGATGAAC
>Ga0247839_1004353_pt1 | contig 18307 bp, 8 predicted proteins | sample LaCruzMarch2015__6_FD_192405 | JGI IMG/M metagenome (GOLD analysis project Ga0247839, IMG submission 192405) | Freshwater microbial communities from meromictic Lake La Cruz, Castile-La Mancha, Spain - LaCruzMarch2015_16m | ecosystem: Environmental > Aquatic > Freshwater > Lake | place: Spain... | reverse complement strand
GCGCGCGGACCTGCGGGTCGCCAAGCGCGAACCCGCACGCACCCCCGACTGCGAGCGCAAACTGGTCCTTACCCTGGACCACCTGGTGCGGGTCCTGGGGGCGCCCCCGGCGCGCTTTCACGCGCGCTTTCGGCGTGCCCGCTGGGTCTTTGTCGGGCGGCGGGTGGCCGGGATGCTGGCCGTACTGGGGGCGCTCGCCGCCGGGCCCCTGATCCTGTGGGTCGATCCGCAGAGCGATTCGGTGCTGCGCATGCTGGCCTTCAACAGCCCGAACTTTCTCCTCTTCGCCTGGTTCCTCATGCGCGACATCCCCAGCATCCGGCCGCCGCGCATCCCGGCGTCCCTGCCCGCGACCGCCTGGGAGCCGCTCGCGCCCCCGCGGCCCAAGCCCCTCCCGCCGTCGGACGCCGCGCCCGCGGGGGCGGCACCGCCGGTCCGCCGGCGGCGCGCCGTCCGGTGGCTGGTCGGGGTCCTGCGACCGGGGAAGAAAGAATATTCGTCCGCAAATGAACGCCAATGAACGCAAACAATGAATATCCCCGCCGTCTCCATCGCCGCCGTCAAGGCGGCACTGATCGAACAGTACGCCGAGCCGCGGTTGCGCCACCGCGCCTCCATGCTGTGGGGCAGTCGGGGGGTGGGCAAATCGTCCATCGTCCGCCAGGTGGCGGCGCACTTCGGGGTGCCGCTGGTCGACCTGCGTCTCACCACCATCGAGCCGGTGGACATCCGCGGCGCCATCTGGGTCGACGAGCGGCAGGCCAAGACCGTGTGGTTTCCCCCCGAGTTCCTGCCCGGGCCGGACCAGCCCAACGGCATCCTGTTTCTGGATGAACTGACCGCGGCGGACCAGCGGCTGCAGATCTCCGCCTATTCGCTGATCCTGGACCGGCGGGTCGGACACTACGAACTCCCCGACGGCTGGCAGGTCATCGCCGCCGGCAACGCGAGCTTCCACGGGGCCGTGGCGCACGACATGGGCACCGCGCTGTCGGATCGGATGTTCCATTTCAACGTCCAGACCGTGATCGACGCCTTCCTCGCCCACGCCCTGACCATGGGCTTCGCCCCGGAGGTGCTGGCCTACCTCAAGGTGCGCCCGGACAAGCTGGACGACACGGCGGCGCAGCTCGCGGGCGACCACCTGGTGGGCGCGAGCCCCCGGGGCTGGGAGGACATCTCCAACGTCTTGCAGTCGCGCCTCTCGGAGCCCGCCAAGCGGGTCTTCGTGCAGGGCCGGATCGGCGCCGCCAACGCGGCCGAGTTCTTCGGCGTGCTCAAGGAGATCCAGGCCGGGGTCGATGTGCTGCGCCTGCTGGCCGCCGCCCCCGGCGCCCCGACTGCGGCCCTGCTCCCCACGAGTCTCGACGGGCTCTACGGCATGCTCTACGGCCTGCTCGCCGCCAGTCGCGATGAGGTGAGCCTGGCGCGGGCACTTGCGATCATCGAGCAACTGCCGGACGCCCGGGGCCAGACCCCGCTGCCCATCCGCGAGGCCCAGACGCTCGCCATGGAACTGCTGTTCCAGCGCGCCCTGGAGAGCGGCCTGGAGTCGGCGATCTACGCCAGCGACCCCTATCGGCGCTATGTCGAGCAGCGCAAGGCGGATGGGCTGGTTTAATGACGATTGTCCACACCCACCGCGGCACCCGCGCCATCCAGCGGCTGGTCGAATACGCCCCCTCCAGCGGCGGGCTGGCCCTTTGGATCAAGCATCGCGACCTGTGCGAGGCCCCTGCCGCGGTGACCGCCGCCAACGACGGCTGCACCATCTTCTACGGCCCCGGGTTCGCGTCGCTGTCGCTGCCGGCGCAGACCGCCCTGGTCGCCCATGAGGTCCTGCACGTCGCCCTGCGCCACCGCCCGCGCTACGCGGCCCTGCGCGGCGTGCTGGGGGATGTCGACCTGCAACTCTTCAACCGCTGTGCCGACGCCATCGTCAACAGTGCCCTGGGTCACCTGACCTGGCTGGAACTGCCCGCGTCGGCCGTCACGCTCGAACAGGTCCTGCTCGAGGCCTTGAACCGGCGCGAGACCCCGGAGCAGGCCCTGCTCGCATGGGACCTGGAGCGGCTCTACCGCGCCATCGACGACCGGAGACCGAGCGTCCCGGCCCTGGGGCGCCGCGGCGCCAGTGCCCGCCGGGAGGGCGCGCAGGGGAGCACCAGGGAGCAGGCCGGCGACGCGCAAGAGGACGGGGCAAGCGCCGGGACCTGGCGCCCCGACGGTCCGCGCGCCGCGCTCGTCAGGCGGCTGGGCGGCGACGTGCTGGATGACCTGTGGCCCGGCCCGGACGAGGACCACCCCGAGGACGCCCCGGAGCAGGCCCGCGCCTGGGGCGAGCGCCTGCTGCGCGCCCACACCGGCGACGGTCAATTCTCCCTGCTGCGCACCCTGCTGGCCGACCTGCCGCGGGTCCGCACCCCCTGGGAGCACCTGCTGCGCACCCACCTGACCCGCGGACTCTCGCTGCAACCCGGGCTCTCCTGGTCGCGCCCGGCGCGCTCCTATCAGGCCAACAAGGGCCGCGTCGGCGCCCATGGGCGCCTGCCCTGGGAACCCGGCCGCACCGCCGCCCGGGCGGTCGCCCGGCTGGTGGTGATGGTGGACTGCTCCGGCTCCATCGAGGACCCGCTCCTGGACCGCTTCGCCCAGGAGGTCGAGGCCGCCAGCCGCCGCCTGGAGGCGCGCATCATCGTCATCATCGGCGATGAGCGGGTCACCGCGGTGCAGACCTTCGAGCCCGGCCGCTCCAACCTGCGCGAGATCGTCTTCAACGGCGGCGGCGGGACTGACTTCACCCCCCTGCTGCGCGAGGCCGACCGCCACCGACCGGATCTCGGTCTCTTCCTCACCGACCTGCAGGGGCCGGCCGACTGGCGCCCCGCCTGGCCCGTCATCTGGGCCGTGCCGGTCGCCTACCAGGATGTCGCGGCGCCGTTCGGGCGCAAGTTGGTGTTGGGCTGATGGTACGGCCTCTTTACGGCTTCAACGTCCTACTGCAACACCCAGCCCTGCTTCACCTTCTCCAACACCGCATTGATTCCCATGATGGCCTGATCGGACGCCCCGCCGTCGCGGTCCAGTGACACAGTGACACGCCATTGCAGATCATGACCGACGGCGGCGGCGAGCACCTCGTCGATGGCGTCCGCGAGGTCCACCAGACCGTGGGCGTCCAGCGCGGCCGTTGCGGTCTTGGCCGAACCGGGGCCGCCCGTCGCGCCTTGGCCGCCCGCCGCGGCCAGGTCCTTGATGCCTTGCACGAAGCGCAGCCGCACCGCCGCGGCACCGCCCAGATCACAGGGCCAGGGGCCGGAGTCGAGGGTCCGCTCGAAGAGCCCCAGCTTGAATCCCTGATCGAGTGCCCGGCGGACGGTGATCCACGGCAGCGCCTTGCCCGGGTCGGCCGACAGCGCGGTGCGGAGGTGGTCGGCGCTCGCCTCGGTGCCGCTCCAGGCCGCGGGGAGGCGTTCAGGCAGCAGGTCGGCAGCGGCCAGGGGTGCCGGCGGAGGCAGCAACAGCGCGTGCTCGTTGACAAAGCCGGCCGGCACCTCCTCTTCAAGCAGGCTCGCGGTGCCGTTGATGAGCCAGACCGTGCCCTTCTTCACCGCCGCCGCGACGGCCACCTTGAGTGCGTCCGGCGCGGCGGCCGGTATAAGCAGACTCTCGGTCCAACCCCCCTTGTCTTCACTGACCAGATGCGTGCCGGAGAAGTAATCGGTCAAGGTCTGCCAGGGGACTTCATTGCTGTCCCAGAGCCCGGGCAGGGCCTTGGGCGCCAGCGTGGCCGGGTCGAGGTCGGTCAGGAGCGCCGCCTCCGGCAGTACCACTTCGAGCGTCGGCTCCGCGGTCGCGGTCGCATCCGGTCGCGCCCGCCAGAAGGTGCGCTGCGAGTGGTCCGCACGGGTGATGCGCAAGACGAACTGCCCGGCCGCGCAGCCCTGGAGCAGCGTCTCCAGGATCGCCTCGCGGTTGAGCATCTTGGGCAGGCTCGCCGTGGCTGCGAAGGCGCCGACCAGGTCCTTGACGAAGCGCGCCGTATCGCCGGCGGCCCACAGGTCGTAGGGTCCACCAGGTAGCAGCGCCTCGGCGTTGACGGCGCTGGTCTCGATCCGCAGCCGCTTGTCAGCGAGCAACTTGATGAACAGCGGTTCGTTATCGACGTTGATGCGGTAGGCGGCGACGGTGTTGGTGTCGGTCACCGTCACCGCAATGCAGTACGCCAGCACCACCGCCGAGACCACCTCGGCGCGCGCGCTCTTGAGGTTGGCGCCAAGCCGCGTCATGGTGACGGTGTCGAGATCATCGCGCTCCTTGAGCAGGCGCTGCACCTCCTCCCAGCCGAACAGATCGCGCACCTTGTCGCGGGCCGCCGCCAAGGCGTCGCGCGCCGGTACCGCGAGCACGACCGCATTGCGGTTCTGTGCGCGCGGCTTGTCCGGCCCGGTGGTCGCGTCGAGGAAGCGCCGCGCATAGGCGCTCGGCTTACCGGCATCCGACGCCGCCGCCGGACCCAGCACGGCGTAGTGAAACAGCCCGTCGTCGTCGATGTCGGCGGGCTTCGCGGGCAGCTTGTGCACCTTCGCCCCGGCCGCGCGCGCCCCGTCCGTGAGCTTGGCAGCGTCCTGGATCGTCTTCTCCAGCACCACGTCCACCAGGGAGTCGCTGACGCCGGCCCGCGCCGCCGCGTGCATCTGCTTCAGATTCGGCTTGGAGCCCAAGCGCCAGACCTTGGGCAACCCGCCCTCGCGCTCGCCGGTGAAGAGGTCGTCCAGGTACCAGGAGTTGTCGGCCCAGGCGGCGAGCCCCTTATCGAGATTGATCGGGTCGGGTTGAGCGATACCGACCAGGAGCTTCAGGTCGCGCGTCTTCGCCTGCTGGCCGATCGGCTGGGAATGCAGGAAGGTCGCCATCACCGCCTGCTCGATCTCGCGTCCCGCCACCCCCAGTAGTCCCTCCTGTGCCTTGGCCGCGTGCGCCAACTCCGCGCTGAGGATGTATGGCCAGTTCTGTTTGCGACCGTCGTACTGCTCTACCTGGGCGATGTTGGCGAGTTCGTTCGCCGCGGTGCTCAACCCCTCGGCCCCGACGGCGCCCAGGAAGACCTGTGCACCGATGAGCGGCTGATTGTCCCAGGCCGCCGCATCGCGCAACGCCGAGGCCAGGGTCTTCAAGATGCCGCGGGTTTGCTGGAAGCCTTCCAACTGGGTCCATTTACCGTAGAGCGCCTCCAGCAGATCCGGATGAAAGGGGTAGGTTGCGAGATAACGCTGCTCTTCGGTCGAGCGGTGCTGCTTGGTTTGGGCATCGACGGCCTCGAGGCTGTTGAGTGCCGCATAGACCTGGGACGGCCAGGCCGAGCGATCCTGGTAGCTCGCCAGCGTGAACAGTCGCCGGCGCAGGATCTCCGGCACGTCGTGGCTCTCCACCGGCCGCACGCCCTCGTCCGCGACGCGCTTGACCTCGTCGAAGAGTTCCTTGCTGATTTGCCGGCCGAGCGCGTCCATCTTGTTGGTGTCCGAGGCCAAGAGCGACACCACCAGGGCGCACTGCGGCACCTTGGCGACGGCCTGGGTCAGACTGTGCAGGAAATCCTTCAGTCGCCCGGTCCAGGCCGGGTCCTTGTCCACCATGGTGCGGGCGAACCACAGCACCTCGTCGAACAGGATCAGCACCGCCGGGATCTCGGTGCGGGCCAGCTCCAGCAATTGGGTCATCACGTTGGTCGCGGGCGGGCTCACCCGCTCGCTGCCGTCCGCCTTCAGCGCCTTGAGCCCTGCTTCGCCGGCCAATTGCCAGGCGAGCACGCTCCACGGCATCAGCAGACGGCGCCGACTGCCGTCCGGCGCGCACACCTCCATGCCCTGTTCCGCATCGAGATGGTCGAACACCACCGCCGCCACCCGCGCCCGCGGCAGTCCCTCAGGGAGCCCGCAATGGCTGCGAAACTGCTGCACCGACGGGATGTCGGGCAGGGACTCGGGGTCCCGCACCAAATGGACCAGGGTCACCAACGAGTGCGTCTTGCCGCCGCCGAAGGTCAGGTACAACTGCCGGACCGCCTTCTCGGACTTGCCGGCGAGCCGCCAAAGGACATCGCGCACCAGATCGCGCAGTCGCGCGGTCGGATAGGTGAGCGCGAAGAACTCCTGCGGATCGTGATAGATGCCGGGGTTGTCCCCCAGCATCACGTCGTGCAGATCGGCGGCGAACTGTTTCTGCGACAGTTCGGCGCTGGTGATCTCGGCGCGGAGCGCCATCACCTGGTGCCAGGCGTGCGTCGTCGTTTTTGCCATGTTATCCCCCAGACAACTTAAATCCTAAATCCGGCAATTGCTCTCACAAAGACACAAAGACACGAAGGCTTTCCTTTCTTCTCCGTGCCTTCGTGTCTCCGTGAGAGAACAAGTCTTTGCGGACGCCCTGCCGGTTGTGGCCGGAACCATGATCGAGGCCACCTCGCCTCTCGTTCCCACGCTCCAGCGTGGGAATGCCGTGCGGGCGCTCCGCGTCCGGTCTGGGCACTGGACGCGGAGCGCCCGCACGTGCTCCCACGCAGGAGCGTGGGAGCCAGACCGAGAACTGCGCTTTCTGGATAAATCGGTCAGTCCTCCAGCGGCAAGGCCCCTTGCGCCGTGCCGCTGTGGCCCTTCAGGTGATTGGCCAGGCGCTCCAGGGCCGCGCACTCGTCCGCGACCCCCTCGGCGCGGCTCTGCTCGATCAAGGCCTGGAGCAACTGCGCGAACAACGGACTGCGCCGCAGCCCGTGGCCGTCGAGGTGGGCGTTCACCTTCACCACGTCGGCCGCGTCCCACAGCTGCAGCAGCCGATGCACATGGTCGATCAGCGGGATGGCCCGGCCGCGCAGCGGCTCCTCACCCAACCCCCGCTGGGTGCGCGCCTTCCACGGCTTCAACTTCAGCTTGCCGCCGCCGCCCCCGGTGTCCGTCGGTTCGTCGTCGTCTGCTTCGTCCTCGGCATCGGCGGCCCCGCCTGACTTGCCGCGCGCCAACAGGCCGCATTGGTCCACCAGTTCCCGCTCGGAGAGCCCGCATGAGACCGCGTAGAGGATGCAGGGCCCGGCCGGCGCCTCCTTCAGACCGAAGTCGCTGCGGTGCAGCAGGTAGTAGGTCGTGATGTCATCGAGCGGATGCTCGCCGACCGCGGGCGCCCCCGCGCCGTGGGTCAGCACCCGCCCGACCACGAAGTCCACCACCATGCGCCGGACATGGCCCAGGAAGTCGCTGACCTCCATCAGGCCGCCGGTCGCCGCGGCCTTCTTTACCACCGGATAACGGCTGTAGGCTTCGAGCGCCGGCCCGGTCGCCGCCCACACGAAGTCGGGCCCGCGGATGCCGGCGTCCCAGAAGTCGCGCAGCCGCAGAACGATATTCGCCTCCATCTCCTTGAGCACCGCCGCATCCCACCCGGGGCGCGCGGCCGGGTCGCGCTTGCGGCAGACGAGCCAGACGGAAGAGGACAGGGCCGCGGAAGATAAGGAGCGCGTCCGCGCCTCGCGCTCGGTTTGGATCGGCCAACTGCCATCGACGACAAAGCCGGCCTTGATGATCGCGGCGACCAGGGTTTCCCAGGCGTCCGGGTGTTTGTGCGCGAAGACGACGACCAGTCGTCCATCCGACTTCAATGCCCGATGACAGGCGGCGAAGGATCGCGCCATGCCGTCCTCGTAATTCTTCTTCGATGCGGCCTTGTCGTCGTTGAAGCGTGTGGCGTCATCGATAAGCTCACCATCGTTACCGGTGTGGTTCCACTTTGGTGACAAAGGTTGCGCAAATGCTGCATCAACTTCCGCAGTCATTCCATGAAGTGTTCGCCTCAACCAAACATAAAAGAAATCCATTAGGTCGGAATACGGTATCGCGTCGTAATAGGGTGGGTCGGTTAATACTACATCGTATCCCTGGAAAGTGTTCGAGACTGCACTCTTACAGCAAATTTCCGGAACTGGAGAATGACATTTTATGTGCTCAAGATAAAGACTGATCCATTCGAGCGAATGTAGGAAACTCCCGCTTCCCTCTAGAAGCGGCGCACCCTCAGCGAAATCCCACGTAATAGGCAGAGCAAAACGAGAAAACGTATTCATGATCCCGCTCTGCGTGGGTGATGGGTCAGGGCGGCATATGCTGCTTCCGCGATCTGCCGTGCGGTCAATCCCCAACGCTAATGCGGCAACAATCGCCTCAGTCCAATCAAGCTCGAAATCATCGTCCTGCAATCTATCCGCGACATCGCGCACCGCGCCGACTAACGTGCCCAAAGCCACCAATTGACGCGGCGAAAACAGCTTGAACCAGCGGTCGAACCCGTACCCGTCAACGGAAAACGCCCTCGCCGCGCCGTTTCCCCCCTTCGGCGTTGGTTCGGTCGGCAACCCAAACGGGATTTGGGCAAAGACCGTCTCCAGCTGCGCCTCGGCCGCTGCCGCCATCTCGATTTCATGCCCCGTCGGCAACCGATACTCCTTACCCGCGGGTCCATCCACGACCACGGCGGTCATCACCGCACCGAGCCGCTCCGCACGGCCTTCTAGGCGCAGGTCCTGCATCGTCATGATGGTCGGGCAGCACGGACACTGAGCCCCGGCCCGGCTCATGGTGCCGGCACCGATGCGCTTGTCGTGCTCGCGCCGCTGCGCCGCGTTGCCGCTCTGCTCGGCAAGCCTGGCATTGATGCCGAAGACAACCCCGGTGCGGTCGTCGTTCGGGCGCATCGTCAACAGCACGCGCTTGTTGTCCTTCTTCGCCAGCCAGCGGGTCTTGAGCAACGGCAGGGTAGCCCGGCAGGACTTACACCGCACCGTGCGCGCCCAGAGATAGGCGACGGTCGGCTTGGCGACCCAGCGCGGATTGGCGGGGTTGTCCAGGTAGTCGGCGGCGAAGCCGGTGTTGAGCAGGTCGATCTGCGGTTCCCCGGCATCGTTGAGCGGCACCAGCCGCAGCGGTTCGTCGCAGTCCAGCGGCACGACGCGATAAGGCTTGAGCGCGCAGTATTCGGCGTAGGTCGGATAGAAGCGGGCAAGGTCGCGGCGCGCCTCCTTCAGCACCCACTGGCCCCAAGCGCGCACATGCCAGGCGAGATCGGCATCAAGCAGTGTCGGGTCGAGTTCAGGGTCCAGGAACAGCGACAGGTTCTCGCCGCGCGCGACGCCCGCGAGCCCCGCGCCGCGGGCGGCGCCGGAGGCGGTCAGCGCGCGCACCTGGCGCTTGACCTCACCAGGCGTCAGGCCCCGCGCCTTCAGATAGGCGGCCATGAACGCCGGGTCAGCAAGCGCGAAGTCCGGCAGCCGCCGGGTCTGCCCGGCGAGCCGCTGCGGGTACTCCAAGGTGCACTTGAGGATGAACCAGGCCACCGGGTTGATGTCCGCGGCGGTCACCTCACAGCCGAGCCGCATCGCCTCCAATGGAATGGCCCCGCCGCCGGCAAAGGGATCGAGCACGCGCGGCGCCCGCCCGCCATAAGCCTTGCGGATCTCCGCGCGGAACCAGTCCATGTCCGGCCCGGACTCGCGCCCCCAGTGCAACACGCCGCCCTCGGTCTCCCACGCCTCGATGTCCTCGACGCGGCCGTTCGGCATCGTCTTCTTCTTCGTGGTCTGACGCAGCGTGCCGCCGAGTCGCTTCAGCAGCGCCTTGCGCGCCTCATCGTCGCCGGGGTCCGGCAGCAGGGTGGCGATCAGCGCCGCGCGGCAGGCAGCCAGCGGCCGACGCGCCGGCCAGATGTGCAGTGTGGAGATGTGCCCGTGGCGGACGTTCTTCTCATGCACCGAGTCGAGTGACGTCTCGCGCAAGGGAAAGGCGACTTCGATCAGTCGTTTGTTAGTCATTGTCAGAGGCTCTGCAGGGCCGCGCGCAGGCCGTCGAGGAAGTGTTTCAGGGAGGCATCGTCGCGGGCTGCACGCTCCAGGTCCATCGCGCCAACGATGTCCTCGGCGAATTCGATGCCGCCGAGACTTGGCGTGATGCCGGCATCCAGCACGGCCCGCATCAGGGCTTCCTTGTAGCGGTCGCGCGCGCACTTGCGGTCGGGCGCCCGGCAGCCCTGGCCCAGTGCGGCCTTGAAGGCCGCGCCGTCGAGGAGGAGCCAGCGTTCGATGTGCGGGTCGGGGATCGCAAGCACGGCGGGCACCGGGCAATCCTGGATCGGTAGCTCCCGTCTGCGCTCGACGAATCCCTTGCAGTTGGCATCGGTGCCGATCACGACCAGGTCCGGCAGGCCGCCCTGGCGCGTCAGGTCCCGCAGATAGTCCTTGAGTTCGCGTACCACCTGGCCGTGGCCGCGGCGGGCATTGCGCCAGTCCAGTTCGACCGCGGCACCGCACTCGACCGCAACCCGGTGAATCAGGGGACCAATGACCTGCCGGTGGGCAAAGTCCTCGACGAAGGCGGCGATGCGCCGCGGCGGCGCCTCAGTCATCGAAATCTCCCCGCAACAGTCGCTCCGAGACCGACAGCCCCGCGTCCTCTCCATCCATCAGCGCATCATCGATGTGTCCGCGGCGGGCCAGTGGACCCCAGGTCGAGAACGGTTCGATTTGGGTACCTGCGTTGGTCTTGCGCGTGATGTAGAGCGCGGTGTCCGCCATCAGGTCGGGTAGGATCGGCGAGTGGGTGGTGACGATGTACTGCGTATTGCCGATGGCCGCGCGCGTCTTCAGCAACTCCGCGATCAATTGAATGCGGCGGGGGTGAATGCCGTTCTCGGGCTCTTCGAATCCGATCAGCGCCGGCGGTTCCCGGGCGCCGGTGAGGGCGAGCATGCCGAGGATGCGCAGCGTGCCCTCGGACAGCACACGCGCCGGTACCAGGATGCCGTTCTCGCGCAACCGCAATTCCACCTCGCCCAAGTCGCTGACACCGACGTCGATGCCGTCGATCTGCGGCAGGATGGTCTTGAGCGCCTTCTCGACCGCGGCGAATTGCCGCGGCTCCAAGGCCCGCAAGGTATTGAGATAGGCAGGCAGTTCCTCGCCCATCAGGCCGATGTGGCGGACCTCTTTGACCGGGTTGGCCGCGCGCATGCGCTCGCGGGGCTCGAAATAAAAGAACAGCCAACTGCCGAGCTCCATACGCGCTGCGAGGGCGTGTGGAGACGAGTCGGCGCCCAAGTGTTCCGAAAGCATGCTGTGGTCCAGGTAGCGGTTTGAAACCACTTCGGCACCCGCGGCTAATCCCTCCATTACGCGGAACAATTGCTCGCCCCGACATGAGAGGAATGGTTCGCACCCCGTTGCAGGTTCTCCGCTGTGGTCGAGCGCCGCGAGATACTCGTCGGCGACGCGCAGGATGCCGGAGCGGGGCTGCATCTCGATTTCAACCCGATAACGGAGACGGCGCTCAAACACTGGCGCCTGGCTCTTCTCCGGTTCGGGCTCCCCGGCCTCCGTATCACCGAAACCCAGATCTTGCACGCGCTGTTTGATGCCTGTCCGATATTGGCGCGCCTGCAAGCTGACTGCCTCGACCACGGCATCGGACAGCGTGAAATCCACCTCGATCAAGAAAGACAGCGCGTCACGCGCCAAGAGCCCTTTGATGCCGTCCACATCGAAACTGAAGGACTCCAGCGGCTTTCCGCGGTAGGGCGGCTCGAACGCCTCTTTCAGCGTCCGACTGGAGACGATCTTCGACAGCAGTTGCAACGCGTCGAGAAAATTGCTCTTGCCGGCGGCGTTCGGACCGAACAGTACCGACAACGGTTTGAGTTGCACGGTGACATCCCGCAGCGATTTGTATCCGCGGATGTGGATGCGATTCAGCATGGCGGCAATCTCTTCCGGGCGTGGGTGATCTCGATCGGGTTCTGGTCGGTCATTGCGGTCCCCCGGCAATCGCGACGAGGCGCTGGGCCATCGCCCGCACCTGGCCGGCGATGAAACGGTGAAAGTCGGACTTGTCGCCGTCCAGGTTGGCCTTCTCCAGTGCGTCGTAATAGGCCCGCCGGCTGTCGGTGTCGCCCGGCACGATGGCGATGGGGTAGCCGGCGGAGAGCAGGATCAGGTTCATCACGAGCCGTGCCGTGCGGCCATTCCCGTCGATGAAGGGGTGGATGGTGGCGATGCGCTCGTGCAGCTCCGCGGCGAGGACGACCGGGTGCAGCCGCTGACCCTCGCCGCCGTACCAGGCGAGGCATTGCTCCATCTGGACGGGAACGGCCCAGGGCTGGGGCGGGACGTGACGGCTGCCGGCGATCATGACCGGGACGCGGCGATAGGTCCCCGCGTGCTCGCGGTCGATCGCGTGCAGGATCAACCCGTGCAACTGCCTGATCAGTGACTCGGTGAGCGGCCGGCGCTCCCGGACCAGGTCCGCGAGGAGCAGGGTGGCCTCGTGGTGGTTGATCGCCTCCAGGTGCTCACGCATTGACTTACCGCCGACCGTGAGCCCCCGGTCGATGACCAGTTCGGTCTCGCGCAGGGTCAGGGTGTTGCCCTCGATGCGGTTGCTCTCGTAGGTGTACTCCAGGTCCAGGGCATGCAGGATGGAGGGGTTGTCGAGGGGGCGCAGGGCGTCGAGACGGCCTTTGAGCCGGTCGATCTCGCACAAGAGGGTGTTCAGGTCTTCCACGTGGTCCTCGGGGTTCGCAACTGTCAGTCGGTCTGGGCCCAGCGGGCGATGTCGGCATAGCCGATCAGCACGGTGCCCTTGGCGTTGGCGATGAGTTTCTGAAACGGGTCCTGAACCCGCAACAGCCGCGGCTGCGGCGTGCCGCAGTCGAAGACGACATACAACCAGTAGCGCCCGCGTAGGTTGCACGCCTTCGCCCATTCGTTTTCGGTCAATTCGATCGCGCCGGTGCCGACGCGCCCCTTCACCTCAATGCCGCGTTCATTACCCGGCCGCCTGGAGAGCAGATCGAAACCGGGGTAATCGGTCAGGCCCGCCAGGCGCGCCTTCGAGGGCGTCGAGACATCGCACACGTCGGCGCCCTGTGCGGCTTCGGCGGCGGTGACGATCTCGATGGCGATGCGCTCGACTGCGAGGTCCCGCGCCAGGATGTCCGCGGGGTCCTGCGACGGCTGTACCAAGGCGGTGGCGAGGATCTCCACCGTGCCGGGTTGGATCAGTGCAACCTCGCGCCGGGCCTGGGTGAGGGTCTGCCGGCGGCGCTCCTTGAGCGCACCTTGCTGGGCGCGGATACGCTCGACTTCGGGCTCGGCCTTGCGGTCGCCGGCGCGGGCCTTCCGGGTGTACTCCTTGCGGGCGACCGCCAGTTCCAATTCCTGGTAGTCGTAGGCGAGGCCGAGCAGCGTTTCGGTTTCGCCCAGGCGCGCCTGGGCGGCAAGTTCCTGCACCTGTGCCAGCCGCCGGAGGACGTCGGTCTGCAGGTACTGCGCGGCGGCCAGGCGCCAGGTGTCGCTGTGGACCAGGAAGGCGACGCTGGTCGGGGCCTGCTTGCGGCCCGGCCGCAGCAGCAGCAACTGCTCGACTGGCGCCTCCTCACAGCGGTTGTCGGCGAACTGCTTGATGCCGACCAGACGCTGCTCGATGACCTCGGCGCGGCCCAAGCCCGGGACGCCGGGATCGGCCGCGCGCACCACGGACAGCCGGGCGACATGGAACAGATAGGGGGCATCGCTTCCCGCGTCGGTGAAGATGGCCCCGCGGCGGCCCGCCACGCTCGCTTGTTCGGCGGCGAGCGCGGTCAGGCGCTCGAAGACCGGCTCGCCGGGGTGCAGGTAGATGGCCTCGTGCTCGTCGGCGGTCGGGTAGACGCTGAAGCGATTGCGCGCGGCGGCCGGGTAGCTGTCGAGTACCGGCAACAGCCGTTCGAGCACGCCGCGGCGCCGCGTCCGCAGCATGAAGTCGGCCTCCAGGTCACCGACCAGGTCGACGCCGATCAGGGGTGCCGCGTGCTCCAGATAGCGGCGCACATAACCGGGCAACAGGCGGCGCAGTTCCTCGATGGCGAGTGCTTCGAGCAGGCGCGGCAGCTCGGCGGCGATCTCACCGCCGCGGCCGTAGAGGCTTTCCTCGCGCGCGGCGAGCGCCCGGATCTGCTCGGCGGTGAGTTTGCCGGCGACCGCCATCGCCTCGCGATCGGCGGTCTCGTCCGAGTCCACCGCGCGGCGCACATAGTCGGCCAGCGAGACGTCCTCGAACATCCGCCCGACCACGTCGAAGACCTTGTCCGAGCCGAGCTCGCGGCGGATCTCCTCCAGCTTGTCGAGCAGGGTCTTGACGACCCGACCCTCGCGGGTCGCGCCCGCCACCAGGTTGAGGATGGCGACGCGGTCGCGCTTCTGGCCGTAGCGATGAATGCGGCCCATGCGCTGTTCGAGTCGCGCCGGGTTCCAGGGGATATCGTAGTTGATCAGGATCCAGCAGAACTGGAGGTTGATGCCTTCGGCCGCGGCATCGGTGCCGACAAAGAACCGCGCGCCGTCGCCGCCGTGCTGGTGCGGGGCGCGGAAGCGCTCGACCTCGGCATCACGGCTCACGAAGCCCATGCCGCCGTGGACACAGGCGACCTGGCCGGCGAAGCCCAGTCCTTCGAGGCCGCGCTTCAGGAAATCCAGCGTGTCCTTGTGCTCGGTGTAGATGATGACTTTTTCATCCCGGTACTCCGGGTCGGCGAGCAGCGCGCGCAGGCGCTGAAACTTGGAGTCCTGCCCCTGTGCGTGGACCGCCTCGGCCAGCCCGAGAAGCCCGCGTACCTCGTCGCGCTCGGTCTGCAACTCGGCGAGGTTGGTGGCGAGGAAGGCCCCGAGCGCTTCGTCCTCGTTCACTTCGTGCGTTTCCTGCCCGTGCACGGTGCCTTCTTCATCGGCGGTCTGGTCGGCGAGCGCGTCGACCAGCTTGCCCTTGGCGGCCTTCTGTTCAAGCAGCGTCTGCTGCGCGCGCCATTCGTCCTCGGGGATGCGGCCGCAGCGGATGGCCTCGATCATGGCCTCGAGCTTCGCCAGCCGCTTGCGCAATGAGCACAGCAGCGCCCAAGTGCTGCTGGCCAGTCGGCGTTGGAAGATCATGACGGCGAAGCGCGCCGCCTGGCGGTTGAGGACGCGCGCCAGGTTGTAGTAGTTGTTGATGTAGGCGGTGGTGCGGTTGTAGAGGGTCTGCTCGCTGATCTCGCCTTGGCCGAGGTCGTAGCTGAGGGTGTCGCACCAGCGCGCCGGGTACAGCGGGTCGCCGTGCAGGTTGACCATCTCCTCCTTGACCCGGCGGATGAAGCAGCGCTGCCGGGACGCCGATGGAAAGTGCTCGAAGGCGGTTGGGGTGCTGAGCAACTCGGGCTCCAGCAGCCGCCACAGCGCGTAGTACGGGTAGGGCTTGCCCATGTGCGGGGTCGCCGTCAGCAACAGCAAGTGTTGCGCGGACCAGGGGAGACGGTAGGCGTCCGGGAGGTCGCGCACGCCGGCCAGCGCCTCGGCCAGGCGGTAGCGCTCGGTGGGGCGAAGCGTGCCGTCGGGATCGCGGTGGCACGCGAGTTTGTGCGCCTCGTCGAAGACCACCAGGTCGTAGGCCGTCACTGCCGGGTCACGCAGCGCGGCGAACAGCCGGGGACTGCGCAGGCTGTCGATGCTGACCACGACCAGGTCACTGTCGTCGCCGACGAAGGGGTTGCCCAGCTTGGCATCAGCGCTGGTCACGATGCGCAGTTCAAGCCGAAAGAGCCGGTGCAACTCGCGCTGCCAGTTACCGACCAAGCCGGCCGGCGCCACGATCAACACGCGCCGCAAGGTGCGACGGGTCAGGCACTCGCGCACGTAGAGGCCAGTCATAATGGTCTTGCCGGCACCGGCATCGTCGGCCAGCAGGAAGCGCAGCCGCGGTTGCGGCAGCATCCGGTCGTAAACCGCGATCCGTTGGTGCGGGAGGGGATCGATGCGGCTGACCTCGGTCGCGAAGGCCGGGTTGAACAGGTGCCCGTAAGACAACCGCTCGCCCTCGACCAGCACGCGCAACGCGTTGGCGTCCCCAAGGAAGTCCAGGGACTCCTGGCCCGTGGGCGCGGGCGCCGTCGCGCGCTCGGACACTGGGATGCCCCCGGGGTCGGTCGATACCGCAGCGACGGCCTGGCGCAACTTCTCCAACCCCAAGGCTGACGGGCGCGTCTGCCCGTTTTCCCAGCGGTTCAGGGTAACGAACGAAACGCCCAGCAGATTAGCGAACTGCTGTTGCGTCAGCCGCAAAGATTGGCGCAGTTCGAGGATTTGCCCGGGGTTCATGATAGTCGTCGCGTGAGTTTCTTGGCGCTTTATAACAGATGATATAAGAGGGTTCAAGAACTGTGGGTCTGGGAAGTCCGAACCAGCGCGTAGTGTGCGACGACTCCACCGTGGCGCGGATCGGACGGCACGGGCGGACTGTTCATCGGATCGGCGCGCGAGCACGGCTGTGACAGGGGAGGGGAACCAATCAGATAGCCTGAAGCGGTATCTCCGCCGCGCCCAATGCAGCCAAGTAGTCGGCCCGCCCGTCCTCGCCCGGCGCCAACCGGACCGGCGGAAGTTGCAGCCGACGCAGCAGCAGGCGCAGGAACACACGTTCCAGGGCCAGGAGGTTCCGGGCGGCGGCATGTGTCCACGCTTGGTCCGCGCTCCCAGTCGACCGGCAGGCGGTTACGGGGGGCGGGCGAGAGTATGCGACGGTCACCTTGTCAGAACGTAATCGAGGCTATCGTAGCGCCGAGGATTCTCTCGCACCCCAAAGTGCATCGCTTCTCCGATTACGACAACGACAACGACAACGAAATCCAATATGAGGCTCACCTCACACAATCCACATAATACCGCACATGCCCATTGAGCCCCTCCTTGACCAACCCATGGATGTCGGTCTCGAATCCCGGGAACTTGTCGTTGAAGGCGCGCGCGAACTTGAGATACCGCACGATGGTGGCATTGAAGCGCTCGCCGGGGATCAGGAGCGGGATGCCGGGCGGGTAGGGGGTCAGCAGGATGGCGGTGATGCGGCCTTCCAGGTGATCGATCTCGACCCGGTCGATCTCGCGGTGGGCCATGCGCGCGAAGGCGTCGGCCGGGCGCATGGCGGGGGCCATCTCGGAGAGATACATCTCGGTGGTGAGGCGCGGGATGTCGTGCTCCTGATAGACGGCGTGGATCTGGTCGCACAGGTCCTTCAGCCCAATGCGCTCATAGCGCGGCTGGCGGGCGACGAAGTCGGGCATGACGCGCCACAGGGGGCGGTTGTGGTCGTAGTCGTCCTTGAATTGCTGAAGCTCCGTGACCATGGTGTTCCAGCGGCCCTTGGTGATGCCGATGGTGAACATGATGAAGAATGAATACAGCCCCGTCTTCTCGACGATGATGCCGTGCTCGACCAGGTAGCGGGTGACGATGGCGGCGGGGATGCCCCAGTCCGCTACATCGCCGTCCACATCGACCCCGGGGGTGATCACGGTCGCCTTGATGGGGTCGAGCATATTGAAGCCGGGGGCGAGATCCCCGAAGCCGTGCCAGCGCTCGTCGGCCCGCAGGACCCAGTCCTCGCGCTCGCCGATGCCTTCCTCCGCCAGTTCGTCCGGCCCCCAGACCTTGAACCACCAGGACTCTTCCAGCTCCGCGTCGACCTTGCGCATGGCGCGGCGGAAGTCGAGTGCCTCCAGGATCGATTCCTCGACCAGGGCGGGGCCGCCGGGGGGTTCCATCATGGCGGCGGCCACGTCGCAGGAGGCGATGATGGCGTATTGGGGGCTGGTGGACATGTGCATGAGGAAGGCCTCGTTGAACACGTCGCGGTCGAGCTTGCGGCTGTCGCTCTCCTGTACCAGGATCTGCGATGCCTGGGAGAGGCCCGCCAGCATTTTATGGGTGGACTGGGTGGAGAAGATCATGGAATCGGCGCAGGGGGCGCGGCCCTCGCCGATGGCGTGATAGTTGCGGTAGAAGTCGTGGAAGGGGGCGTGCGGCAGCCAGGCCTCGTCGAAATGGAGGCGGCCGATGTGCCCGTCGAGCATCTCCTTGATGGTCTCGACGTTATAGAGCACGCCGTCATAGGTGCTCTGGGTAATGGTCAGGATGCGCGGGCGGGCGCCGGTCGCGGCAAAGGGGTTGGCGGCGATCTTGCGCTCGATGTTCTCCCAACTGAATTCGGAGAGCGGGATAGGCCCGATGATCCCGTAGTGATTGCGGGTGGGCATCAGGAAGACCGGGATGGCCCCGGTGATGGTGATGGCGTGCAGGATGGACTTGTGACAGTTGCGGTCCACCACGACCACATCCCCGGGGGCAACGCTGGACTGCCAGACGATCTTGTTCGAGGTCGAGGTCCCGTTGGTGACGAAAAACAGGTGGTCGGCATGGAAGATGCGCGCGGCGTTG
>Ga0247839_1004352_pt1 | contig 18312 bp, 19 predicted proteins | sample LaCruzMarch2015__6_FD_192405 | JGI IMG/M metagenome (GOLD analysis project Ga0247839, IMG submission 192405) | Freshwater microbial communities from meromictic Lake La Cruz, Castile-La Mancha, Spain - LaCruzMarch2015_16m | ecosystem: Environmental > Aquatic > Freshwater > Lake | place: Spain... | reverse complement strand
CAGGCCGCTTGCATTAGTCGATATCGGAATAATCACAGATCACTTCCATTCATACAATCTTTTACTTTCTGCTTTTACCGATCAACATTTTAGCTTCTACCTTTCGCAATGGCGCGATTAAGTTGGGGGTTGAGAAGCAGTTCACCCCCATACTTCGTTTTTTTTGAAACTTGTCTTTCCGCGAGGTGATCGCGATTCCATCCACAGAGCTTCGTGTCCCGTGTAGACTAGGGTCGACGTGAAGGCAGTATGTGCAATAGATCAAGCATGTTTTGCTACACCTTAAGATGCTTTACTTTATTCCTTCAGAGTTTGCTTTTCTTCTTCAGCGCACATCGCATCAATCACCGCAGCCAGATCATAACTTGACTTCCAGCCGAGCTGCCTCTCTGCTCGTATCGGATTTCCACGGCTATGGGTTATGTCAGATGGTCTTTGTAATTCATTATTAATAACCACATGCTCACGCCAGTTTAATCCAAACCACTGAAAAGTTCGTTCAACGAAATAACCAAGAGAACGGCTTATACCAGTTGCGATCACATAATCATCGGCTCGGTCTTGTTGAAGCATCAACCACATTGCTGTAACGTATTCCGGAGCCCATCCCCAATCTCGATGAATATCAATATTTCCAAGTTCTAGTCTTCCACTACCAGTACGGGCGATATGCGCTGCACCACGAACAATTTTCTGGGTTACAAAGCGTTGCGGCCTAAGCGGGGATTCATGATTGAAAAGAATACCTGTGCACCCAAATAAACCATAGGCATTACGATAATTCTTAACTAGCCAATGAGCAGATGATTTGGCAACTGCATAAGGACTTCGTGGGCAAAACGGAGTGTTCTCATCAGCAGCTGAATTACCAGTATCACCGAAGCACTCGCTTGATCCGGCGTTATAAAATCGAATTCGCTTACCCGCGAAGCGAATAGCCTCAAGAATATTCAAAGTTCCGAGTGAGATACTCTCCATCGCCTCAACAGGCTGCTCAAATGACAGGCTTACTGATGTTTGACCAGCGAGATTGTATATTTCATCTGGCTCATACTTCTGTATGACCGTGAGAACACTTCGGAAATCGTTGATTGCCATGGATGTAATTGTGACTTTCTCCGTAATACACAGTCTATGCAGATTTTCTAAAGAGGCAACCATGGCATCTCTAGATGTGCCTATCACCTCATATCCTTTCTCAAGCAAAAGCTTAGCTAAATAGCTGCCATCTTGGCCCGTGATCCCGCAAATCAATGCTCTCATTTGAGCAAGGCCCGATAGACATCTAAGGTTTGCTTTGCACACTGCTCCCAATCAAACTTCGCCACCCTAGCTTTGCCGAGTTCAATCAGCTTCGCTCTTAAGGCTTTGTCGGAAGCAAGTCTAACCAAGGCATTTGCTATGGAATCTATATCAAGCGGATCGAATTGAATAGCGGCATTCCCGACCACCTCAGGTACTGAACTGGTGTTGCTACATGCCACAGGACAGTTGAAACTCATAGCCTCCAGTGGCGGAATACCAAATCCCTCATATAACGATGGATAAACAAACATAGCAGCTTGGCGGTACAAAGCGGCAAGTACCCCATCATCACCATTCAGCTGCCGGACCTGAGTTAGGGGTAGATGTAACCGCCGAATCATCTCTAACTCCTGAGAGTTGAAAGCGCCGCCCCCAAAAGCAATGAGATCATAGTTAGCGTGTAGTTCTGTATGTGAAGCATAAGCCTCAAGCAACCTTTTAAAATTCTTGTATCCCCCCCGCGAGCCGACATAAAGTATGAAAGGTTGAGGTTGCAAAGGTAGAGGAACCGGAATAGATTGAGTCAAAGCGAAGCCAAGGTGAACTACGGTAGTTTTTTCAGGAACTACGCCTAGTAAGCGAATTAAATCTTTTTGCGTGTTTTCCGAAATACAAATGACATGATCGGCTCTATCAATGGCAATTTTTTTGTATTCTCTTGTTCGGTCATGAGCAGAAAAGTGCTCAGGATACAACTCATGAATCATGTCATAAACAGTGACAACGACCTTGCTACCACTTGGCGCGATACTTTTCGATGAATAATAGGTTTCATGAACAATATCGGGCTGCCACCGACTAAATAAAATTGGAGAAATAAGGCGGTTAATTTCACGGTAGATTAGGCTAGTTCGCGGAATAGCAGGGACGTTCATACCGCTCACTACAAGTTCTGAACTCGAATAGCTTAGGTAATCATTAATATATACCGGTGTGTTGATCCGGCAATCCAACTCCCCCCCTTCAAATCCTGCTAGATGATTAGCCAACTCGAAAAAGTAGCGTGAAATACCGCCGAATTTTTGATTAGAAAAAATTTGATAATCGTAAGCTATCTTCATCATTAAGTCTCTTCTTGATATTCAAACTCACTGTCCTACTTTTTTTGCAATTATCAAATGATCAGTCCACGTCTTCGATGAAAGGCTCAATTTCAATAATCTAGGCGCCCATTGAGCTGTTTTCTTTAAAATTAACCATGCAGATGTCGAGTAAGCTTTACTTGAAAAAAGATGTGTACCCTTTCCGTCAGTCAATAGATTCATACCAAACCTATTGGCAAGATATTGAAGCGTTCGCTTACGATAAAAGCCAATGTGCTGCCCGTGATCTAGTCCGTAGTACCACCATTCCCCAGGCTCTGGAGCGGGGTCGGCGATAATGTTGGTGGTCAATAAAATATTCGGTGCTATGCCCAGCAGTTTTTCCATCTCATCTGGAGGTGAAACAAAGTGTTCAAAGGCTTCAAATGCCGTGACGAGACTGACTACCCCCCCTTGATATTCAAATCCTCTAGCGACCAAATTTTCGCTGTAAGGGTCTGCCCACAAAGCATCTACACCGATATCCCTCAGCAAACGCACCAAAAACCCATACCCGCCCCCATAGTCGACAACTTGGGAATGTCGACGACCCATTAAAGTCAATGTCGCGAGGACTAAAGATACATTCGAAAGATTACGAACTATGATGCCGGTATCACTCGCATTGATTGAAGAAGCATAAGCTTCACCTAGCCAAGTTGGTTCTTCTGTTTGAACATACCCGCAAGTGGAACAATCAAAATAAGAAACTTTTCGCCCCAGCAGATCGGCACCGAACAACTTTACGGCTGAAGCTTCACCACAACAACGACAATGACTCACCGGGCGATACCCCTTATAGATAGCCTTTGCCATTTAGTGACTTTAGCTAGACCTCGAGCAATCCGGCGCTTGATTCCTTCAATGGTATTTCTCACAAAGCCTAGATCCTTATCGCGCCTCGCGTGAATTGGAAACTCGTCTAACGCATCCCAGTCTGGCTTTAATTTTCCTGAATACCCTGAATCCTTTGTAGGGTACCAATATTCGTATGCCGAAAGCGTTTTGATACCATGCTTTAAGCAGAGCATCGTCCAAATTGCTTGATCATGTCGATGCTCAACAAAGCCTGGTAAATTCGGCGAGGCTGATGGAGTATCGTCGAGTAAATCAAAACGCTGATAAATGATCTGCTGCCATTCTTGAATAACCGAAATTGCTTGCTCGCATTTTCTGATCAGAATAATGGTAGCTCCAATCGCTTGGTCATTAACCACTGATGGATCATTTCGTACTCCAAAGTAATCGAGTAAGTCACCTTTTATCCAGCGACAATTAGGCTGATCAAATAGTTTTCGACCATCATATAGGAGAGATGAATTCTCTCCGCTTGGCGGACTTGCCTGAAAAGCAACAATCCCCGTCTCTTGCTCCTTAAGGATTTCTAAATATTCTAGTAACCGCTTTCGGCCGCGAACATTCAAGTGACATCCAGCGTCAACATAAACCAAACAATCACCAAAATTCATTTTTTGAAGCGACATAAGAATGGCTTCCGGTTTCCAAGACCAGTAACCAAACCCCCGGGATCCTGGAATCAACTTGTCTTTGAAGCGCTCCACGAAGTCAAAAGGCAAGTCATTTTCAGTGATCATGTGGATGGCATTGAAGACATCCATACTCCTACCTTGTTTCCCTAGACGCACAAGCGAACGTCGCAGACGGCTATCGGCAAAAGAAACGAGATGGTTCATTAAGGTCACTTAGTAAATATATAAATATAAGAACTGGCGTAAATCTCATTATCCTCCGATAGGATTATCTTGAGAATCTTCTTTATGAAGCGCTTGAGAATAGACTTCGGTCGACCGATCATCGGATAATAATTTTTAAGCCGTACACCAGCTCGGCTCGCGATTTCGATAGCCATACTTGGCGTAACCCATGACATATGCTCGGCATTGGCAATAAATGTCCCCTCCTTAACGACCCGCATAAAAAAAGAATAATTAAAGGGGTTAGGAGTTGAGACCATAATGAGCCCATCATGAGCAAGGTGTCTGGCCGCGAATTCAACTAGGGCAACAGGATTGGAGACATGTTCAATGACGTCTCCGATTACCACCCTTTCAAATCTCTCACCAAGATCAGTTAAGGAGGTGGCATCAACTAATCTGACGTCAAATCCCATGTCATTGAGAATGCGAACTTCTTCTTCTAATATATCAACCCCCACAACTTTCGTAGCCCAATTTTTTATTTTTCTATGCTTCCAGCTTTCAGATTCTATATGGCTGATATCATGCTCCACAACGCCGATATCTAACACGGAATACCCACTCACAAATTTTTCCAATAAATTACTTGAAGTCTCCTGTATTACTTTTTTGGATTCTAGCTCCTTCAATAAGAACATATGGACTTTTTCATCAACTGGGTTTCTGGACACGTCTCTCCAATTCATTATTTATTCACTCCGAAAGTTTATAACTGTTATTCTCATCAGTTTTTGTTGAACAGGTAATCTATAGCGTAATACCATTTGCCATAGTCCGAAATCGTTCGCTTGCTTGTATGAGTTCTTCGAAAGTCCCTTGTGCTTTCAGCTCGCCCTTTTCCAGCAAGAAGATTATGTCGCAGGCTTTTACGGTGCTCAGCCGATGCGCAATGAGGATTATGGTGATTTCATGCCCTAGGTTGTGCACCGCTTCCATCACCTCCTGTTCAGTGAGATTATCAAGTGCGCTGGTTGCTTCGTCGAGGATCAGCACCTGCGGGTTGTGATACAGCGCTCTGGCTATGCCAATGCGCTGGCGCTGGCCACCGGAAAGGCGCACGCCACGCTCGCCCACGGCAGTTTGGTATTGCTGCGGTAATTCGTTCATTACAAATTCGTGCAGGTTAGCGATTTTTGCGGCGCGCTCCACGGCTTCTTGGTCAATGTCTTTGGCCTCAGGCCCAAAAGCGATGTTGGCGGCCACAGTGTCGTCGCACAGAAAGATCTGCTGAGGCACATAACCAACAGCTCGCTGCCAAGAGCGGCGGTTGTGCCCGGCAATGGCTTGTCCGTCGACTTCAAGCTTGCCTTCTTGCGCATCAAGCAGTCCGAGAATCAAATCTACCGCCGTCGTTTTGCCACTGCCGGTGGTGCCTACTAAGCCCACGGTGCTTCTGGCCGGGATGGTAAGACTCAGGTTCTTTAGAGCTGGCTGCGAGGCGTTGGGGTAGCGGTAGTGAATCCGGTTCAGGGTTATGGCTTGTTTGAGCGCAATTGCGTCTTGGCTGGGATTAGATTGCGCGGGTTGCAGGTTCATAAGGTCTGCATGCAGCGCATTTAGCGCGGGGCCAGAAAAGCGTAGTTGCGTGACCGCACCATAGATCTGTTGTAGGGCAGGCATCAGGCGATAGCCAGCAAATGCATAGAGTACGATGATAGGCAAGGCACTCGTGAAACTGCCGCTTTGCGCTAACAGATACAGCACCACCAGCAGCATGCCGCCAAAAGCAATAGCTTCCAAGGCATAACGCGGCAGTTCCCGAATGACATGCTCTGACGCTTGGTGTTGTGCGTAGCATTCTGCGGACTCAGCAAAGCGTCGGATGTAGACATGTTCTAACCCACCGACCTTGACTTCTTTTGAAGCGCTAAAGGCATCGCTCACCGCGGTGAAGCGCTTTTGGTTTGCTGCTACGCGCTCTTGCCCAATGCGGGCGAGGAACGCTCGGCTAGCATTAAAAATTAGCGCATAAGCCGTGAACAGCGTCAGGCCGACAATTAGCGCGAGTTGTGGTTCGATCAGTATCAAGAGCGTTAAGAGCACGATGGCGACTGCCCCTTGGGCCATAAGGGTCATGAACGGCATAACGGCGCTATAAATCACTTTTTCAACTTCAGAGAGGATGGTTTTGCCCAGATCAGCGCTGTGGCGGTTGAGAAACCAGCTGTAGGGCTGATGGAGATACCCCTCCACCAGGCGCTTGCCGATGCTGTATTCGCGCATGAGGGTAAAGCGCAGTTGCACGTAGGTGGTGAGCGCCTTGAACGCCAGCGAGACCACTAGTAGCACAAACACTAACATGCCGAGCGCAAACAGAAACTTCTGAGGGTCACTAAAGCCTATCTTGGTGTAGACGGTCTTGAGAAATGCGTTGGTCTCAACCAACTCCGGGTTGGCCAAAACAGCCATAAAAGGCATGATCGACGCCACGCCGATCATATCCAGTATGGACATGACCAAGATCATGCCCAGCAGCTGATAGGCGCGTTTCCGCTCGGGCGGAGTGAGCAGGTCGAGGAGTTTTTTTATCATGCTCTTACTCATAGATACGCCATAAAGTATCGACGGAGCCCATGCTTGAAAGAACTATCATTAATGATAATTTTCATTTCAGCTTTACACATGTTTACTCAAAACTCACGTTAACGTCGAAGCCATTAGCTTTAAGCAGGGCATGGCGCTTGGCTACTTGAAGGTCACTAGCTACCATTTCATGGCACATTTGCTGCACGGTGATTTCGGGTACCCAACCCAGTTTCTGCTTGGCCTTGCTGGGGTCACCCAGCAGGGTTTCGACTTCGGTGGGGCGGAAGTAGCGGGGGTCGATGCGGACGATGGTTTGGCCGACCTGTAGGGCCGGGCATTTGTCGCCTTCAATTTTTTCGACGATGGCGACTTCGTTCACTCCCTGGCCTTCAAAGCGTAGGGTGATGCCCAGTTCTTGCGCGCTCCACTGAATGAACTGGCGCACGCTGTATTGCACGCCGGTGGCAATCACAAAGTCTTCAGGCTGGTCTTGCTGCAGCATCATCCACTGCATGCGTACATAATCTTTGGCATGGCCCCAGTCACGCAGTGCATCCATATTGCCCATGTACAGGCACGGCTCTAAGCCCTGAGCAATGTTAGCCAAGCCACGGGTGATTTTGCGAGTCACGAAGGTCTCACCGCGGCGCGGACTCTCGTGGTTGAAAAGAATGCCGTTGCAGGCATACATACCGTAGGCCTCACGGTAGTTCACCACGATCCAGTAGGCGTACAACTTGGCCACAGCGTAAGGGCTGCGTGGGTAGAACGGCGTGGTTTCTTTTTGTGGGATTTCTTGCACCAAGCCGTACAGCTCGCTGGTACTGGCTTGATAGAAGCGCGTCTTTTTCTCAAGGCCCAAGATGCGAATGGCTTCGAGAATACGCAGCGTACCAATGCCGTCAACGTCAGCCGTATATTCAGGGCTCTCGAACGACACGGCAACATGGCTCATGGCGCCGAGGTTGTAAATCTCGTCTGGCTGAGTTTCCTGAATAATGCGCACCAGGTTGCTAGTGTCAGATAAATCACCATAGTGCAGCTTGAAGCGCGCATTGTCGATGTGCGGGTCTTGATAGATGTGGTCGATGCGCTGTGTGTTGAACAAGCTGCCTCGGCGCTTGATGCCGTGAACGATGTAACCTTTTTCAAGCAGAAACTCGGCGAGGTAGGAGCCATCTTGACCAGTGATGCCGGTAATGAGAGCGACTTTTGGGGATGCATTGGGTGTTGATGTCATTTGTTTTCCCTATGTTTATGTGGCGTAATGGGCCAAAAAGTCTTCGTAGGCGGCTTTCAGGCCTACTTCAAGTTCGACCTGTGCTTGCCAGCCCAATGCGTTAAGACGGGTGCTGTCCATGAGCTTGCGCGGCGCACCGTCAGGCTTAGTAGGGTCAGTGTGGATGGGGCCGGTGTAGCCCACGGTTTGAGCCACGACTTGTGCCATTTCCAAGATGGTCACGTCTTCCCCGCATCCCACATTGATATGGCTGAGCATGGGCTGGGTGTGCTGGCTATAGGTGGTTTTGTCGAGGTTCATGACGTGCACGCTTGCTGCTGCCATGTCATCCACATACAAGAATTCGCGCTTGGGTGTGCCCGTGCCCCAGATGGTGACGCTAGGTGCGTTGTTGACCTTTGCTTCGTGAAAGCGACGGATGAGAGCGGGGATGACGTGGGAATTCTCAGGGTGGTAGTTGTCGCCAGGGCCGTAGAGATTTGTGGGCATAACGCTGCGGTAATCCACCCCATGGCTTTGGCCGTACTGACGGTTGTAGCTCTCGCAGAGCTTGATGCCAGCAATCTTGGCGATTGCGTAGGGCTCGTTAGTGGGTTCCAGCGTGCCTGTCAGTAAGGCGTCTTCGCGCATGGGCTGATCGGCCAACTTGGGGTAGATGCAGCTTGAGCCCAGGAAGAGCAGCTTTTTCACGCCGTTGCGGAAAGCCGCATCGATGACATTAGCCTGCACCATCATGTTCTGATAAATGAATTCGGCAGGGTAGGTGTTATTGGCGTGGATGCCGCCCACTTTGGCCGCTGCCAAGTAAACCTGTTCGGGCTGCTCTTGCTGGAAGAAGGCCTGCACTGCGGCTTGGTTTGTCAGATCCAGCTCGGCATGGGTACGGGTGACGATGCGCTCGGCAGAGTGGCCGCTGGATAGCAGATGGCGCACGATGGCTGAACCCACCATCCCGCGTTGGCCAGCGACGTAGATTTTGGGATGTTGGGTCATGATTGCGTCCGTCCATAGGTATCTTCAAAACGAACGATGTCGTCTTCGCCCAAGTAGCTACCGGACTGTACTTCGATGATTTCGAGGGGGATCGTTCCAGGATTAGCCAAACGGTGCACCTCGCCCAAGGGTATGTAAGTAGACTGGTTTTCCGTAAGGGTAAGAACCTTGTCCCCGTTAGTGATTTCCGCGGTGCCGGTTACCACGATCCAGTGCTCGGCGCGATGATGGTGTTTTTGCAAGCTCAGGCTGGCTTTTGGCTTGACCTGAATGCGTTTAACCTTGAATCGACCGCCCTCATCGATGCTATCGTACCAACCCCAGGGGCGGTGCACTTTACGGTGCAGCGTGTGTTCTTCGCGTTTTGTATTCTGTAATTGCGTGACAATGTGTTTGACGTCTTGGCTGCGAGACTTGTCTGCGACCAACACAGCATCGGGCGTTTCGACCACGATCAGGTTTTCTACGCCAACCAAGCTGACCAGGCGGCTGTTGGCGTGCACCAAGGTGTTTCGGCTGTCAGTGGTCAGTACATCGCCTAAGTGTGCGTTGCCAAATTCGTCTTTTGGCAAGACATTCCAGACGGCATCCCATGCACCTAGGTCGTCCCAGCCAGCATCCAGCGGGACCATTTTGATGGGGAAGTTGCTGCCGGGGCAGTGCTCCATGGCGGCGTAGTCAACTGACTCGGGGGGAATGGCAGCAAATTCAGCCTTGCCAGGGCGAACAAACGTGTTGTCTGCGCTGCGCTTGCCCCATGCGGTCTTCGTGGCCTGTAAAATGTCTGGACGGAATTGCTCGATTGCCTTCAGCCAAACAGAGGCTTTGAGCACGAACATGCCGGCATTCCAGTAGTAGCGACCTTCGTTCAGGTAGGTTTGGGCTGTGGCGGCGTCGGGCTTTTCTACGAAGCGGCGTACTGTGTGGTTTGCTTCGGCTTCACCTCGCAATGAGTTTTCGGTTTGGATGTAGCCGTAGCCTGTTTCTGGCTTGTCCGGGGTCACACCTAAAATGACGATGGTGCCTTTGGCAGCCTCTGTAACCGCCTGTTGCATGGCACTGGTGAAAGCACTTGCGTTCACTACCGTTTGATCGGCAGGCGTAACCACCAATACGGGGTCTACGCCTCCCTCCATGGCGGCCAGTGCTGCTAGGGTGAGCGCAGGTGCTGTGTTACGGCCCACAGGCTCTAGCAAAGCACAGCCCAGCTCAACACCCACCTCACGCAGTTGCTCAGACGCCAAAAAGCGATGGTCCTCGCCAGTGACGATGATGGGGGCGGCGACTTGAATGTCCTGGTTGCCCAAATTGGTGAGGCGTAAGGCGGCCTGCTGAAACAAGCTCTCTTTACCGGTCAGGCACAGAAACTGCTTGGGGAAACCAGTTCGCGACAGGGGCCACAAACGTGTGCCGGAGCCGCCGCAAAGAACCACCGGAGTTGCTTGAATCATGCTTTTTGCACTTTCTTGCTTTCTGAATCGATATCACCTACTTCAGACTTGAGAGTATCAATCTCCGCCTTCAATGCCTCGTACTCTTGCAACTTACGCTTAAGAAAACGTCCCGTGATCGACACCTTTTCTGCAATACCGTTCGGCGTGAGGATGTAGGCGTATTTGAATTTGTGCTTGCTGTTTTGGAAGTTTTCCAACTTCACAAAACCTTTGTCCATCAGCGCTTTGAGGCAGTAGTTCAAAGCCCCCAGGCTGATGCCAACTTTTTCAGCTAACTCACGCTGGCTGATATCGGGCTGCTCATCCACCAAACGCATGATCCTAAAATATGTATCCTCTTGCGCTTTGGCGTGACGGCTTTCAGTATTCTTTGCAGGCTTATCGGGTTTCATTGGTATTTGGCTGCAGTGGATATATTAAATTTTGTTTAAATTGATCGAATTTATATACGCTGGGTTTACTTTAGGCACGCTACCGCCGTGCCGAAACATAAGCAGCACAAGAGGTGTATCTGGCGGGTGACCTCTTAGGGAGACCACCCGTTACGTACAGATTTGAACATTATAGCCCAGGCTGCCTGTCTGGAACAGGTTTTCTAAATATATTTTTGCCAAGCATCTTTCATCTGGACTGGCATCAATGGGCTCGGCGGGGTCGCTGGGGTCGGATTCGCCTTCACCGTGCATTTGGTCCTGCCGTTCCGCGCTCTACCGTTCCGTGTGTTACTCCATGGGCTGTTCCATTCCCAAATCAGTCTGCTGCTCCATCTGCTGCTGCACCGCCTCTTCCATGCTCACGGTGTTAACGACAAGTTCAAGGTGGCTCAGTATTTCTGGCTCATGCCGACCGATGTAGCTTTTGACGGCTGGGTTAGATAGCAGCTTGGTCACATAGCCTTTGGCAACCACCAAGTTCAGTAGCTCCGAACCATAGTTTTCTTCAGCGTCCTTGTAGCTGGCCTGCACTTGGTTCATCTCTCGTTCAAGTTTGACAATCTGCTCAATGGGAGCCACACGCTTTTCAAGTGGCGCTGGCTTCATGTCGGTGCGCTGCTCTGGAGGCGTGGCTTTGAGTAGGGCCTCCGCATGCGCCACGGTGATGGTGCTACTGGCGATCATGAGCTCCACGGCCTCCACTTGCCTGGCTGCTTTCATGTTTCTCAGCACCCGTGTCACGTCTGGCGTGAACTGATGGTCTTGCAGCAAACGGATGGCATCTGGGCAAATGCCTTCCAGCAGATTGATGCGCCTGTTAATGGCACTCAAGTTGACATTGAACGCTCTGGCCAGCCGCTCTTTGCTCACGCCCCTGTCAATGGCCCGGCGAATCATGTAGTGCTCTTGGATGGTTGAGAGCCTGTTAATACGATGGTTGTAGGTGTAGGTCTCGTCATCTTTAGCGAACAGACAAGCTATGGAATCGCGCCCAAGTTCCCGAAACGCCAGTACACGCAAATGGCCGTCCAGCAATATGTACTCAGACTTCTCAGGGTCAGGCTGCAAAACCGACACGGGTTCAATCAACCCAATCTCACGAATGGACGACACGATTTGTCGGTACTTGCGGGTGCTCATCACACCATCCGGCACCTTTTTGCAGGGCATCAGATCATCGATGGGCACTTGGTAGGTTTCCAGATCAAACCCTAGTAGCGTGGTAAGTGGCTCGCCGGTCAAGTGCGCGTTGTAGTTTGCTTGGTTGGTTGCTTTATTAATTGCTTGATTTTCTGATTCGTGGAACTGGTTCATGACGCCACTCCTTCAAGGGCTTGCTCGTTTTCTACACGCGCATTCGCCATGTCAGCAAACTGAATTTTTTCTGCCAAGTACTTGGGCAAGGTGTCCAGCTGCTCGGCGCGGAGCAAATTCACGAAGTGCTCATCGGCGAACAGGGTCTTGAGCCCTTGCACCACGAGCAACAGGCGTTGGTGGGCGTGCTCCGCTTTAAGGACCATCTTGCGCTGACGATCAACTTCCTTTTGGTAAGTGCGCACCAAGCTGTAACTGGATGTGGGTGGTTTGAAACGCACTGCCAAGGGTGACGATGGGCCGTGGGCTTCGCGTTTTTCAATCAAGCGTTTGGCTTCAATGATCTGTCGCCCTTTGAGCTGGCCGTTTTCATAGGCCTCTTGCAGTAGGTCGCCCAGGTTGGTTTCACCATCTGCAGCAGTTTCGCTGGCACGGGCAATTTCAAGTGCAGTGGTTAGCGGGATGTTGCCGCGCTGCACGCCTTCAATGAGCCGCTCTTCGCCCTTGTCCAGCAAGAACACAATGTCTTTAACGTACTTGGGTGACAAGCCAGTTTTGTCGATAATCACTTCGGCGCTGTAACCACGGTTACGCAGCACTTCAATGTCTGCCAAGATTTCTAAGGGGCGGTGGCCTCGACGGGCAATGTTTTCTGCCAGGCTCATGATGAAGGCGTCTTCATCATCCACATCCACCACTAATGCCGGGATATGGCTTTCACCCAGCATGCGAAATGCATTAAGTCTGCCTTCACCACAGACTAACAAGTAAGAAGGCTCACTATCATCAGTTTGTCTTTGAGTGACGGTGATAGGTTTTTTAAGCCCAATGGCGCGGATGTTGTCCACAATTTCCTCAAAGACCTTCATGTTGCGGTCTCGGGAGTTCAGCACTTCAATTCGGTCGATGGGTATGAGCGTGACGCTCTCGGGTGTATCATGCATGATGATGTCCTCGTTGGTTGTGACTAAGGGGTTTAGGGGTTGGCGGATGTTGGTGTCTTCGGCACAGTGGGCAGGTCATTGCGCTCCTTTCTTGCATGTTCAAAGGTCTTGGGTGTCAGTAGCTCGCGCTCTGACATGCCATAGAAAAAGCCCAAGTTGTCAAAGCGAAAGCATTCAAACTGCACGCTGTTGCGGGTGCTGACACGGATTTCATGGGTCGGCAAATCCAGGCGCGGTAGCAGGTAGTAGTCGAGTTCTAGCTCGTTGTTGCTGTCCAAGCGCACCGCTAGGGTGAGGTCTGGATCATGGGCATGGGTGTCGAATCGGATGCGCCAGCGTTGCATGCCGTTTTCACTGGTTTGACAGCGGGCAATGACCAAGCTGATGGCCAGCTCGTCATTTAAGAGCAGCAAATCGGTTTTGGGGTCACGGTCTACCTTGCCACCAAGCTCGGTGATGGTGGCTGTGGTGCGTTGGATGATCTCTGGGTGTAAGCGACGCAATCGCTTGTTGACTTCAATAAAGTCACTGTTTCGGTTGTTGAAGTAGCCAACCAGTTCATAGGCACGGCTCAGGCTGCCAAACCGTTGTGCATAGGTGGCAGCTGTGGGCATGTCCTCTGCCTGATTGATGATGAAACCAGACAAGTGACCGCAACTGTCATACAGGCGTTTCAAGTGCTCCAGCAGCTCCTCATCACTCAAGCGTCTGCTTCTGTCAGCCAACACCTCTTGGGCCCGCATGAAGGTGTCCAGTGATACCAAGCCCTCATAAGCGCCCTCTTTGCGGATCCACATCTCAGTCGGGTTGTTGACATGCTTTTTCTTGAGCTTGAAGGATCGGCGGTTGTAGACGTTGTTGCCGATGTACTTTTCATTGGTGAGCACTTGGCGCACGGTGCTTGATGTCCATTCACGATCCAAGTCCGTCATGATGCGGCTGGCATTGAGTCGTTTGGCAATGTGGCTCAGCGGCAGATCCTCTTCAATCAACCACTGATACATGTTTTGCACAGCTTGCACTTCTTCGGCAGGGCCTGGCACCAACACTACGCGATCGGTTTGCAGGCTCTTGTGCTCGCCACGCTTGAGTTCACCTTTGGGCTCACCACTTTGGTCAATCAGCATGCGGCGCAACCCAAACCCTGCTAGGCCTCCTTGCCGAAAACCCATTTCAATCAATCGGCACTGGCCTGCAAACACCTTGGCAGACAACTCACGGCTGTACTCCCCCGCCATGGCCCGCTTCACGCCTTTGACGATGGTGGACACAGGCGAGCCATCGTTTTCAAACTGCTCGGCAACATAAGCCACCGTAATACCTTTGCGTTTGCAGATGTATTCGTAATAGGCGGATTCATCAGCATCTTGAAACCGTCCCCAGCGACTGACGTCATAGACCAGAATCATGTTGAAGTCGGTATTGCCAGACTCCACATCGGCGATGAGCTTTTGCAGTGAGGCGCGCCCGCCAATAGACAAGCCACTTTTACCCTCATCGGCATAGGTGCGCACGATTTCAATACCACGGCGTTCGGCGTACTCTTGGATTTTGTCTGACTGGTTGTGGGTGGAGTACTGCTGATGTTCTGTTGACATGCGCACATATTGCGCCGCACGGAACTGAAGGGCATTGCCGGTATTGCTGGCTTGATTGCTGGCTTGGTTACTTCCCTCACTGCCAACTTGATTAACTTCGTGGCTCATGCGAATTTCCTTAACTGCGCCGTGGCGACTTGCACTTGCACAGGTCGGTTAAGAAGCTTGAGCAAAATCATTGACCGCTCTTCACCCGTTTGCGCTTGGTAGATGGTTTCAAATCCAGCTAACGGCCCATCGAGTACACGCACACAGTCACCCATTTGAAAAGGCTCACTGGGACTGCTGTGCTGTGCCTGCTCACGATCAAAAATGCCTTGCAGTAGTTCAAAGCGGATTTGTGCAGGCTTTGTGCCAAAACGCACCAGCTCATGCACGCCCTTGGTGGAGCGGATGAATGACGTGCCTTTTTTCTCATACAAGGCATCAGCACCAATAAACAGGTAGCGCGGAAACATGGGCTCTTCGATTACGATCAACTTTCTGGCTTTGGGCTTTTTGAGTTTGAACTGCGGCAAATAACAGCAATAGCCTTGACGCTCGAGGTTTTCCAAGGCAACGAACTCCTGCCTGGGCTTGGTGTGCACCACGTACCATGGGTAACTTCTATCTAGTGGCTTATGCAATCGGGGGGCGCAGGCTTGGGACTGACCGGCAGTCACTTCAGCTCTTACCTCAGCTGCATGGGCGACGCTTGTGTCTACATTCGCTCTCGCCTGATTTATGTTTGGCTGCGGCTGTACGCTAACTGGCTCCACCTGTTTGCCAGCAATTTTTAGTTTGGTGAACCCAGCAGCCGATGCCATTTGTCGCAACAGTACCAGTGGCCGATCAGCTGTCAAAACGCGCTCAATGACTTTTTCGGTTTCACCACGCTCAAAAGCCTTAACGCTATGGAGGTGATAGAAAAGCTTAAATCCTTGCCGCTCAATGGGTAGGTCCTCAGCTGTGAGGCGCAGCTCTGACAGTTCTAAGGCGCTAAGGCCCAGTCGATTGGCGACTTCTTGGATCGTGAGTGTGGTGTTGGTGAGGTCTGCCTTTTCCATCTCGGTCACAACGATTGCTGTCACATCAATACTCACTAGGCAACATGATGACCCAGTGGTCGCCATCCCAACAGGCATAGAGCTGGATGCTGTTCAGTGGAAAGTCGGTGTATTCAATCGCTTGGCGGGCGTGCTCATGACCATTGCCATCTTCATAGATCATGACCGCGCCACCGTTCTCTACGAGCAGGCGAATCAAGACAAACCAGTCTAGAGTACCGATTTCATCCAAGTGGCTAACCACAGCGTCCATCAGCCAGTAGGCGCCTGCGGTGTCAGCTAGATACTTGGACCCATCGGTGAGCAGATGCCTGCGTGAGATTTGGTAGTAACAGTTGGTGCCCGTAAAGGACGACAAATTGGAGAGCACATCATCATCCATGGCTTACTCCTTGCACAAAGCGTCAAGATCAAACTGACTGTTTGCCAGCAAATCGATGCGCAAGTTAGGCACGGTGCAGCACACCAAATAGTGCACAGTCCAGTTCATGAGCTTGGCGCGTTCTGTGTCACAGCTCGCCTCGGCAAACTTGGCGTGATAACGCTCGATTTCGTGGACGGACATTTGCAGGGCCTGCACCACACTTTGCAGGCGCTGGGCAGCATCACGGTGAACCTGTTCAGCTGCAATCACAGCAAAAGCGTGACGTGGGTCATTCATCGCGCTGTCCTTTGGCTTTTGGGGCATCGGTGGCACGCACCTTCACGCTGGCTTGCTCAATTTGCGCATCCAGCTCGCCAGCCAGCACGGCGGACTTAACAGCTTCAAGTGCCTCAATCAGTGCGGCAGGGCTTGTGATCTCAATGGCGCTTTTGCCTTTGCTGAGTTCAATGACTTTGGCGCCGTAGCGAATCTCAATACAAACCTTGCCGGCATCGGTGGTGAACCACCAAGGCTTGATGCGCTTTTCTTGGGTGACTTGCACCCGTTCGCCTTCAGCGTTTTTGACGGTTTTGGTGCGGGTGGGTGCGTAGCTGTTGCCATCTTTCGTGGCCGTGGCCAAGAGGATCTGCTCTTGCACTTTATTTGCCAGTTTGGTGCGTCGCTGTGTGACTGGATTTTGCTGAGCGGGCTTTTTAGCCGCTACCAGTTTGAGTGATGCCAAGGTTGCCATTTGCTTTGTCCTTTCGATGAGTAAACAGGGCAAAGCAACTGTATTTTCTGAAGTTTTCAGCGAGCAACCAAAATCCAGTCAATGAATAGAGCAGAACCAGATTTACTGGGTTTTTACATCAGTTGCATAAATACATGCATGAACAAACGCTTCAAACAACTGGACATTCAACACCGTGAAAACTGCGATACACGGCGCGCCAACACGTGGCTTAAATCGCAGGGTTTAGCAGCTGAAAATTTCACCGAACTGGACCTACAGCTGCTACAAGCCCAGCGCATTGCCCACAACTGCTTAAAGCAACATGGCGGCTTGCTGGGCGTTAATGAAGCCAAGGCTTTGAACAACTTTTTACAGGCACTACAGAACAACAAGCAACGCAGCAGGCTCACCCCAGCACAGGCATTCAAAGTCATGAACATAGGCAACAGCGTGAATAGGAAACTGTTCCAGCAGCACAGGCAATTAGGTAACAACGTACAGGCAAAAACCAGCAGATAAGCCACTGCTAGACCAAAGGGTAAAAACGCGGGTTGAGATATGACGGCTAACGACCCCGCACTCGCAGCCAGTTCGACGTGAAGGACGGCTGTATATGGGTGGACGCCGCAGAGTTAACCACCAGGCAAGCCAATGCCGAAGTGGGTTGGGAGTTTGAATAAGACCGTCTCCCGTTGAACTCTTTCACGTTCCTGAACGCATACGGAAGTAGGTGCAGAGGTTTCAGGACAGGACAGCTACACTGGACACCGCCTTTATGGCGCTGGCTGTAGCCGTCCTATGCTCCGAAAGTAGATCAACAAAAACTCTTTCGTCATCAGGTACTTGATATCAAAATCAAAGCAGAAGAAAATGGCGATGAGCGCAAGCGAAGAGCGAGCTAACGTTAGTTGGCTCCCTTTTAATCAATCAATTAAAGAGAATAACCATGTCTAAAGAAATATCAAACTATGGGCCCATCATCGAGTCATGGGTCAGAAGCTTTTACTTCACCATGGAGTCAGACCCAGAGGTTGGAGATCGTTCAGGTGATGCGCCCGACGGCGTCAAAATTATTTTCAATGGTTATGGATACAACGAAGAAACAGATGAGCATGACGGCACCAACGTTTTCAACTTCGCTGTATTCATTCACAAGGACTCACTGAAATCAGAGACATTTCCCGAACACGATTTTCAGTTTGGTTCCATCGTTCATAGGCCTGAAGAAGAGGTCTGCATCTATTGCTATATTGATGCAGAGCAAGACGCGTTTGACTTCAACCCATTTGAAGACTCTGACACCGAACTTGATCACAAATCCGTGCATCAGCTGATCCACGATATTCACGCCAGAGACAACGAATGAAAGTGCCAGCGCTTTGACTACCTGAATTTAAGTCCGAAGTATTTTTAATCCACATCACATAGCCAGTCGATGATTTCTGCAACGCAAGCAATTTGCGCAGAACCGTTGCAATTCCACAGGTTTATGCACACCAACTAAGGTGCAAACGGTTTCGAGTTAAGTGATATTGGCGCATTTGGACCTATTGGACCTATT
>Ga0247839_1004351_pt1 | contig 18319 bp, 14 predicted proteins | sample LaCruzMarch2015__6_FD_192405 | JGI IMG/M metagenome (GOLD analysis project Ga0247839, IMG submission 192405) | Freshwater microbial communities from meromictic Lake La Cruz, Castile-La Mancha, Spain - LaCruzMarch2015_16m | ecosystem: Environmental > Aquatic > Freshwater > Lake | place: Spain... | reverse complement strand
CCTGCAAATGCAGGATTAGTATAAATTGGCGATGCATAAAATTGACTTAATTGCGGATCTTGCGCAAAAGCATTTAGGAGAACCAACATAAAAGCAGTACTCAAAAACATTCTTTCCATCAAATTATTCATGCTTCAAATATATTAAAAATCAGGACAAGTCATTGGTCTTGGATTTCTTCTTCTTACTTTTTTACGTAATTCAAAAGCCAAAGACACTTCGTAAGAACTTGCAGCACCTGCACTTGCAGTAGAAACTGTTCCATCATAAGAAAATCCAATTTTTACTTTTTCGGTTCTTAACCCAACAATTGCAATGATTGCATCAGTGTTTGTATTTGTTTGACGAACATATAAGCCACCAACCAACGAACCTTTGCTAATATACATTCCAAGGTTTAATTGAGTAGCTTGCATTCCTTTAAAAACTTGTTGCATATAAACCAAGTTTGGATATAAATATGAAGACCTACTTTTTACTCTGCTTTCGTTAATTGGATAAATAAATCCAAAATGTCCTGTATATCGTCTGTATATAGGAACAACTACTGATTTACTATTTAAGTTAAACGATTGATCGGGTTCTGTTAAATTATGAGCTGCAAAACCAAAATAAAAATTTTTACTGTATCCTAAAACTCCAGCTGCAAAATTTACAATATTTGCTTTACCGTCTGGTGTTCCTAATGGTTCAGCTTTTAAGTTTGGATCATATCCGCTTTGTCCTAATTGTGATCGCCAAAGGAATTTTGTATAATCTACCGTTTTTTGAACATAACCAGCTTGAAGCGCCATTCTTAAAGTAAACCTTCTGTTTACTGGAATTAAGTATGAATAAGCAAAATTAGCACCTACAGTTCTTAAAGTACCTGTTCCTTGTTCATCGTAATGAGCCTGAATTCCAATTCCACCATTGATGGCTTCAAAATGTTCATCATAACTGGCATTTACAGTAGTAAACGAACCAGAAATTCCTGGCCATTGGTTACGAGTATTTAAAACTAATCGTCCAACTGTACTCGATCCGGCAAAGGCAGGATTGGTATAAATAGGGCTAGCGTAAAACTGCGAAAATTGTGGATCCTGAGCATATGCTCGCACACTTATTAACAGCGGTAATATGTATGTAAGTATTCTGCGCAGCGCAGTCTTTTTTAAAATCATTTTTTGTTAAGTTTGTCTTTTTAGTAAAATATAAGTTAATTTAATAAAATATATAAGGCTTAAAATACTTTTTTAGTATGTTTGTTCGTTGTTATTTTCTCAACAACTATTTTTCAATTATAATAAATTTCAAATTTTATATGCAATTTTTCTTCAAAGAAATAAAAATAAAAATCTCAGCAGCTGTAATATTAGGCTCTTTAATGTTTGGTAATCATTTATTTGGCTATACAATAATAAAAAATGTCATATTTGATTGGCAAGCCTCAAAAATAGCAAAATCGGGCGAATTTCAAACTTTTTTCCAAAATGCGAGCTACGAAAGAGGCATTGGAATGGTTCCAATTTTCGAAAAAAAGTTAGGAAAATGCGGCTCTGAAATCATAAACTCAAAAATTGTTGATATTATTTTTGAAGAGGAAAAAGTATCGAATAAAGATTTGGATAAAATAAATAATTCGAATTTGGAATTGAACACAACTATTGGTTTTGAAAAACGACAAGCATACTTATTTGTTAGAATGATTCCTTATGTTAGAGTTGGCAATGTTTTAAAAAGAGTTATTTCTTGTACCATAGAAATTGAAACCAATAATGTTTTTGAACTACCTAAAAGTTTAGGCAAATCGAGTTATGCTGCAAATTCTGTTTTGGCCACTGGCCAATGGTACAAAATAGCTACCATGAATAATGCTATTCATAGAATTGATTATACTTTCTTGAAAAATTTAGGAATAAATATAGATGCTATTGACCCAAGAAATATAAAAATATTTGGGAATGGTGCAGGTATGTTACCTGAAAAAATTGCTGAATTTAGGTATGATGATTTACAAGAAAATGCCATTACTGTTCAAGGTGAAAGTGATGGAAGATTTAATACCAATGATTATATTTTGTTTTATGGACAAAGTCAAAAAGAAGTTTGGAAATATAACAATGCAACTAAAATTTATAATGCTCAGCCTAACTTATATTCAGACACAATGTATTATTACATCACGGTTTCGAACAATGCTGGTAAACGAATTACAAGTATTTCATCGGCTTCAAACCCAAATTACATTACAAATACTTACGATGCTTTGGCTCACCATGAAGAAGACATTACTAATTTTGTAAAAACTGGAAGAAACTGGTATGGCGAGGATTTTAACCGCCAACCACAGCGCACGTTTACCAATATTATTTCAGATTTAGATACTTCGGCAAATGTTATTTTTCAATCAAATATAGCTGGCAGATCATCGCAAACAAATGGTTTTGACGTTAGCATCAATTCACAGTTTTTAATGAACCAAACTTGCTCTTGGTTGTCTTTAGCTTATGACGGTATTTATGCAAATACAGATTTCAAAACAGCTACTTTTAAAAGTAATTCCAATCGATTTGATATCAGTTATTCTTATAACGGACCAGTGGCACAAGGTGCAAATGGTTGGTTAGATTTTTACACCTTAAACGCAAGGGCGTTTTTGAAAAATAGTGGTAAACAAATTTTATTTAGCGATAAAAATGCAATTGCTAACGGCAATATTGCACAATATAATTTTGCTACAACCAGAAATTTAACCATTTGGGATGTAAGTAATCCTACTCAAATTTTCGCTATTCAAGGTGTTTTTGATGGAGCAACTAGTCAATATAACTTTGCAACAAATTCCGATAGTTTGCGTTGGTTCATGGCTTTTGATAACTCTAATTTTATTAAACCAATAAGCATTGGAAAAGTAGCAAATCAAAACATTCATGGTTTGGGTGCTGTGCAAGGAATCATTATTAGTCATACCGATTTTTTAAGTGAAGCAAAACGATTGGCTGATTACCATAAACAGAAAAACGGATTGAATATTCATGTAATAAATGTAACGGATATTTACAATGAATTTGGCAGTGGAAGCCAAGATGTAACAGCCATTAGAGATATGTTACGCATGTTTTACAAAAAATATACATCACCAAATGAGCAATTAAAATATGTTACTTTAATTGGTAGAGCAAGTTATGATTACAAAGGGAATTCGAACAAAACAAAAACTGGTTTTGTAAACTCCAATTATGTTCCAACTTATGAAGAAGTAAATAGCACTGACCCTGGCGACTATTGCTCTGATGATTATTTTGTTTGTTTAGATGATAACGAAGGTAATCTTACGGATATTCCTAAAGCAAATGGAGATTTAATGGATTTAGGAATTGGTAGATTTCCAATTGTAAATATAGAGCAAGCAAAAGGAATTATTGATAAAGTTATTTATTACCAAACCAAAAGCAGTTATGGCGATTGGAGAAACAAATTTACTTTTATTACTGATGATGAATGGACTGAATATTATTTAAATTTTATGGGAACATCCGAAGGATTTATAAAAGATTATTTAAGCAAATACAAAAAATTCAATATTCAAAAAATATATACTACTTCTTATGAACCATTAGCCACTGCTGGAGGAAAACGTTTTCCTCAGGTAAATACTGCCATAACTAATACAGTGAACAAAGGCAGTTTGGTTATAAATTATATTGGTCATGGTGGTGAAGTAGGTTGGAGTGCTAGAAGGATTTTAAACGTAGATGAAATAAATGCTTGGAATGTAAAAGAAAACATGCCTTTATTGATGACTGCCACTTGTGAATTCAGTAGGTTTGATGACCCAAGTAGATTAGCCGCTGGGGAGTTAGCATTGATCAATCCAAACGGAGGACCAATTGCTTTGTTTACCACAGTAAGATTAGTTTATGCAGGAGATAATGATGCTTTAAATGGTAAATTCAATAGCCAATTAGGATTAGATTCTGGAGCCATTTTACAGCCAAAAACATTTGGAGAATTAATTATGCAAACTAAGAATTTGAATACATCTGAAAATACAAGAAACTTTACACTTTTAGGCGACCCTATGTTACAATTGGCATTGCCAAAATACAATGTAAAAACTACAACTATCAATAATAAATTGGTGAATACTTTTACTGATACAATCAAGGCATTGAGCAAGGTTACTATTTCGGGAAATGTATTGGATGAAAACAATAATTTAATGAGTAATTTTAACGGAATAGTTTACCCAACTGTTTTTGATAAAGAGTCGGAATATCCTATAGTAGATTTAGAAAAAGAACCAAGTATAAAAAGTTTTAAACTACAAAACAATATTATTTATAAAGGTTCTGCAACAGTTACCAATGGTGTTTTTACTTTTAGTTTTATAGTTCCAAAAGATATTGATTATAAATATGGTTTTGGTAAAATAAGTTATTATGCCAATAACGATACAACCGATGCAAGCGGCTACGAAGGAAAAGCTTTAATTGGAGGAACATCTGATTCAATTTGGGTTGATAATAAAGGACCTGAAATAAAATTATACATGAACGATGAAAAGTTTGTAAATGGTGGTTTGGTTCCAGAAAATTCGTTATTTATTGCAAAAATTTATGACGAAAATGGTATCAATACCACAAGCCGAGGAGTTGGCCGCGATTTAAATGCTGTTATGAATAAAGAAAACACCAACACCATTATTATGAACGATTTTTACCGATCGAATTTAAATACTTACAAAAGTGGAATTGTAAATTATAACTATAAAGATTTGCCTTTGGGTTTAAATAAAATCAAGTTTCAAGCTTACGATATTTTTAACAATGTTGGTGAAGCCGAATTAGAATTTATAGTAGCTACTGATAGTAAAATAGCATTACAAAATGTATTGAATTATCCAAATCCATTTACCACAAAGACCTCTTTTCATTTTGACCATAATAAAGCAGGACAAGACATGCAAGTTTTGGTTCAAATATTTACAGTGAATGGTAAATTAGTAAAATCGTTACAAAAAGATGTCTTAGCTGCTAACAGTCATTTTAGCGATTTAGAATGGGATGGACGCGATGATTATGGCGATGCAATAGGAAAAGGTGTTTATATTTATAAAGTAAAAATAAAATCACAAGGAAAAACCGAAGAAGCATTTCAAAAACTAGTGGTTTTAAATTAATTTATTAAATAATTTCAAATTGAGTAAACAATATTTTTATATTTGAAGTGTAAAATATATGGAAAAATTTAAGTATTATATAGAAAAAAACATATTTGGTGTGTGTGCATATTTGGGTAATAGATTTGGTATCAATTCAAACATTATTCGTATGTATTTTATTTATACTTCCTTTATTACTGCGGCTTCTCCAGTTTTAGTTTATTTAATTTTGGCATTTTGGTTAAGTGTAAAAAAGCACTTAATTACCAAAAGTAAAAGCTCTTTAGAGCTTTAAAAAATTCTTTTCTTTTTTCATAAAAAATTCTTTTTTGAATGAATAAACCTCGTATTATTTTTATATTTTTATCTATTTATATAGTTGCAGCATTTAGTTGGTGGGGATTTGAGCATTTTAGAAACAGTAAAATCATAAACAGTTTAGAAATTGAAAATAGCAATTTAAGAACTGAAGCTGACGAGATTTTGTGTTACAAAGCATCTACAGATATTGGAGAAGAAATAAAACAAGATAATTTTTTAGATACAGTACAATTAAACAACTATTTTAAAAAATATTACAGCACTTTAGATTTAGTTTATATTGATACTATCAATCCATTTAACGGATATTTGATAAGGCCTAAGGAAGAGGCTTACATTATACTTCAAAAAAATTCAGATGCTTCGAACAGCAAACTTTCCAAGAAAAAATGGATGTATGCCACTGAAGGATTAGTGATGATTATTTTACTTTTTTGGGGTATTTTATGGGTATATAGAACTTTTGAAAAAAGTATCAAATTGAATCAACACCAAAACAATTTTTTACTCTCGGTTACACATGAACTAAAAACGCCAATTGCCTCTATAAAACTATATTTAGAAACATTATTGAAGCGTGATTTAGACAAAGATCAGCAAAGAACTATTTTAAAAAACTCAATAAATGATACAAACAGGTTAAGGGTTTTGGTTGATAATTTATTGCTATCTGCTCAATTAGAAACCAATCATTACGAGCCGCTAATGACTCAAATAAATTTAAGTGAATTATTGCATAAAATAGTAGATAAATATGCTGAGCCACGAAATTTACAAGATAGAATTATAAAAAATATTGAACATGAAGTGTATATTTCAGGCGATGAGTTTGCCATTGAAACCATTGTAATAAACCTATTAACGAATGCCGAAAAGTATTCTGACCAAAACATTACAATTCTTTTAAAGTCGGATAATAAACATGTAATTTTAAGTATCTCTGACTTAGGAATTGGCATTGCAGACTCAGATAAACAAAGGCTTTTTGACAAGTTTTATAGGGTTGGTGAAGAGCAAACACGTAAGTCGAAAGGAACAGGTTTAGGTTTGTTTATAGTACAAAAATTGGTGGAATTTCATGATGCAACTATTGAAGTAAAAAATAATCATCCAAAGGGAACAAACTTTGAAGTGAGTTTTAACGTATAGAGTGTTCGACAACTATTACTAAAAAAAATTTACAAATGAATAATATACTATTGGTAGAAGATGAAGAAAATCTTCAACATGCGCTTAAACTTAACCTAGAACTAGAAAATTACCATGTAATTGCCGTTGGTGATGGTAAAAAAGCAATTGATGCTTTTAGAGAACGTAAATTTGATTTGGTTGTTCTTGACATTATGTTACCTGAAATGGATGGCTACATGGTTTGCGAAAACATTAGGCTTCACGACCATAATATTCCTATTTTATTTTTATCGGCAAAAAGCACACCTGCTGAAAGAATTGAAGGTTTAAAAAAAGGTGGCGATGATTACATGACCAAACCTTTTGACCTTGAAGAACTTTTGTTAAGAATAAAAAAACTTTTAGAAAAAAGAGACAAGATTAGATTAACTGAAAAAGCACTTCCTAATATATTTAGTTTTGGAAATAATTGGATAAATTTTGATAGCCACCAAGCTAAAGGTATTGACGGTTTGATTGACTTAACTAAAAAGGAAACTTTGTTACTTAAACTTTTGATAGAAAATAAAAACACAGTTGTTAGCCGCGAACATATTTTAAAAGTAGTTTGGGATTATAATGTAATTCCTAATACTAGAACCGTAGATAATTTTATGTTGAGCTTACGCAAATACTTTGAAACAGATCCTAAAAATCCAATTTTCCTTCATTCATCACGAGGAATAGGTTACAAATTTGTAGACCAAGTAGCGGTAGTAGCTTAAAAAAAGTTTTAAAAAACCAACTTCAAATTGAGGTTGGTTTTTTTTATTTACAATCAATAAAATCCTACTATTTAGTTATTTATAAATTTAAAGAGTTAAATCAATAAAATAATTTCAAATAGTAAAACAAAAGAATAACATTTGTGCTTTCAAAATATATACAGTTAATAAACTAAATGAAAATAGGAATTGTGTGTTATCCAACCTATGGTGGTAGTGGAGTAGTGGCTACTGAACTTGGAAAAGCATTAGCACAAAGAGGTCATCAAGTTCATTTTATTGCATACAAACAACCAGCAAGGCTCGATTCTTTTATGAGTAATATTTTTTACCATGAAGTAAACGTTAGTACTTATCCATTATTTGATTTTCCGCCTTACGAAACATCGCTGGCTAGCACATTGGTTGATGTAGTAAAATTTGAAAAGTTAGATATTCTTCACGTTCATTATGCCATTCCGCATGCATCGGCAGCTATAATGGCAAAACATATTTTAGCCACTGAAGGAATTAATATTCCGGTAATTACTACTTTGCACGGAACTGATATTACTTTAGTTGGAAAAGATTCATCGTTTGAACCAGTTGTTACATATTCTATCAATCAATCGGATGGAGTAACATCGGTTTCCGATTCATTGAAACAAGATACTTACCGACATTTTAAAACAAAAAAACACATTGAAGTAATTCCCAATTTTATTGATGTTTCTCGTTTTCAAAAACAATCAAAAGAGCATTTTAAAAAAGCCATTGCTCCGCAAAATGAAAAATTAATTGTTCATACTTCTAATTTTAGAAAAGTAAAAAGAGTAGAAGATGTAATAAAAATATTTGGAAAAATTAAAGAAAAAATCCCTTCAAAACTTTTATTGGTTGGTGATGGACCCGAACGACACCATGCTGAAATGTTGAGCAGAGAGCTGAATTTATGCGAAAGCACTATGTTTTTGGGAAAACAAAATCCGGTTGAGGAAATATTAAGTGTTTGCGACTTGTTTTTGATGCCTAGTGAAACCGAAAGTTTTGGATTAGCAGCATTAGAAGCAATGGCCTGCCAAGTTCCTGTAATAGCAAGTAACGCGGGTGGAATTCCAGAATTGGTTCAAAACGGAATTTCGGGTTTTATGGCTGATGTTGGAAATGTAAATGAAATGGCTACCAAAGGAATTTACATATTAGAAAACGAGGAAAGATTACATCAATTTAAAGCCAATGCTCTAGCAAGGGCTTTAGAATTTGATATCAATAATATAGTTCCAATTTATGAAAAATATTACCAAAAAGTTTTAAGCGATCAAACAGTATAATTATTTATTGAATATGAATTTGTTAAAACAAAAAATTGGTATTTTAGGTGGTGGTCAATTAGGACGAATGTTGATTGAAGAAGCATTGCGATTGAATGTAAATGTTAATATTTTAGAAAATTCAAAAGATTGTCCTTGTTATCATTTAGCACACGAATTTGTAGAAGGACTATTAACGAGCGAAGAAAAAATTAATGAACTAGCAGCCATTAGCGATGTACTTACATTTGAAATTGAGCATGTAAACACAGATGTTTTAATAAAACTGGAAGATGAAGGTAAAACAATCATTCCTTCTCCTCGAATGTTGCAAATTATTCAAGACAAAGGGTTACAAAAACAATATTATACTGAACACCATGTTCCAACAGCACCTTATTTTTTGGTAAATAATAAAAGCGAATGGAACGAAGCAATAACAAAACTAGATACTGAAAAATTTGTTGCCAAAACCCGCACAGATGGATATGATGGAAGAGGTGTTACTATTTTAAATAGTCAAACTATATTGAACGATAATTCATTGATTCCTTATGATGTTCCATGTTTATTAGAAGCTTTTATTCCTTGCGAAAAAGAAATTTCAATTATTGTAGCTAAAGATATTTTTGGTAAAACAGTAGCTTACGATGCGGTAGAAATGGAGTTTGAGCCAGAAGCAAATTTGGTAACTTTCTTATTTAGCCCAGCCGATATTAGCAAACAAACTGCAGAAAAAGCTAAGATTGTAGCCATACAAACCATCAATCAATTTAAAAGTGCTGGTGTGTTTGCAGTAGAAATGTTCATTACTTTAACGGGCGAAATTTTGGTAAATGAAATTGCTCCTCGACCACATAATTCTGGTCATCATACCATTGAAGCAAGTTATACTTCACAATACGAGCAACTTACCCGAATAGTATTGGGTTTGCCAGTAGGTTGTGTAGGATTAATAAAGCCTGCGGCAATGATAAATTTGTTAGGCAATAAAAATTTTTCCGGTGCTTATGCAATTAAAAACTTAGACCAATTGCATCAAATTGAAGGTGTTTACTTACATTTATACGACAAAAAAGAAAGCAAACCAATGCGAAAAATGGGTCATGTAACTGTACTTGCAAACTCCATAGAGGAAGTAAAAGCTAAAGCTAATAAAGTGATGAATTTGGTAGGTTTTGAGCCAATAAAATAAAATTATACCTTTCAAAATATTTTATTTTCTACCAAATATCTTCCAATAAATCTTCTTCTGTTATTGAATCTTTAGGTTCAATAATTGGATTTTTAGTATCAATAGCTTTTGAAAAATCTTTGTTTTTTTTGCTTAAAAACCAAATAAATGAAACATTTGCATAAACGGAATTACTTCCATTAAAACTAAAATTATTTACAACACTATTATTGTTTTCATTAGTAAACTGAACTTTTTGATTGCCAACAAATCCGGCTTGAAACAATATCATATTTGTTTTATTTACTATTCTTAAATCGCCCAAAAACTGATAAGTTCGTTGTCTTAGCATTAACGTAACGTTTGTTGTATCAACACTTAACTTGTTTTGGTAACGGTTTATTCCACCATTTGGTTTTAAAGAAAAGCCATAATAAAGTTTTTGAACTTTAGTTTGTTTTCTCCAATTAACAAGAAATGGAAGTTTAACATTCAATATTGATTTTTCACTTGTTTTGCATTTAAAACCTAATATTGGCAAGGCCAATGGTTCACCAAACAAGTAAGTAAAAGCAATTCCGGTAGTGTACGAAAACTTTGGATTTACTTTTCGTATATACATAAACATTCCTAAATACCTGAACGAAGCCTCGGGTAAAGTATATTCATCTTCGTTAGCAAAAGCATTGGCAGCTAGTAAAAAAAAGCTTTTATTTGAAGTTTGAAAAATACTTGAAACTCCAACATTTATATTGATAAGCGTTCTATTTAAATTTTCACTGCCAAAATTCACTTTACCAATTTGTAAAGCTGGAGACAACCTAATTTGAGTAAATTTTGTTTGCCCTTCTTTTTCGGAAAATTTTGAATAAACTAATCGTTTATATGCAATTGCAAACTTACTATTCCTTAAATTATACCTGCTTTCATTTGTTGAATCAATGGACTTTAACCTGCTTACTGATTGGGTATTAAATGAATAATTTAAAGTGTTTCCTAAGTAATTTTGGGATTGTGCATTTGATTGACCGGTTGCTAACAAGCAAAACCCTGTAACATAAAGAAACACTTTAAAACGCAAAAATGCCTTATTTAACAATTTGTAAAATAAGGCATTTATGAAAAAAATTGAACGATTAGGCATTAATAAGTTGTTTGTATGCAGTTGCATCCAATAGTTCCGAAATTTCAGCTTCGTTACTAACTGTACATTTTATCATCCAACCGTTTCCGTAGCAATCATTATTTACGTTTTCTGGTGCTGAATCTAAGTCTGCATTTAACTCTAAAACTTCGCCTGATAAAGGCATAAATAAATCAGAAACCGTTTTAACAGCTTCCACTGTACCAAAAACTTCGTCTTTAGCAACAGTTTTTCCTTTACTTGGAATGTCTACATAAACAATATCGCCTAATTCATGTTGAGCAAAATCAGTGATACCAACGAATGCTACATTGCCTTCAATTCTAACCCATTCGTGGTCTTTGGTGTATTTTAAGTTTTCTGGAAAGTTCATTTTTTTATTTTAATTTTTGGTTACTTTTATGGCAGCAATTTAAGATTTACAATCAATATACAAAATCAAATTTCAATTAATAAATTGACCAATAAAAATTATATAATTTGTTATATTGTTGCTAAATAAATCACACATAGAAAAACGATATAAATCACTCAAAGAGTTTTACCCTTTTTATTTAAGCCAACATCAAAATACAACGAGTAGAATACTTCATTTTATAGGAACAAGCTTGTTTTTGTTTATTTTCTTTGGTTCGTTCATTTTTCACCAAGTTTCTATTTTATTGTTTTCACCCATTTTATCTAACGGATTTGCATGGGTTGGACATTTCTTTTTCGAAAAAAATAAACCTGCTAAATTTCAATATCCATTGTATAGTTTGGCTTCCGATTTTATACTTTATTTTGAAATATTATCGGGAAAACAAGGATTTGTAGCTAAAGACAATAAAGAATAATTGGTGTATTTAAATTCATCAATAAAAAACAAAATATTGAAATTTCGTTTTTTGTATTTCGAATTTAAAACTGTAAATAATATTTTTTACTCCATTGCTTTTAAGCAACTTTTCCAAAGTAAATCAGCTGTTTTATCCCAACTAAATCTAGCTTGTCTTTCAAAACCTTTTGTTATTAAAGTTTGTTTCAAAAGTTCATCTTTACTCAATAAAACCATTCCATAACTAATACTTTCTAAACTATTTGGATTTATTTGAATAGTTGCTCCCTCCCCTATTTCTTTCATTGATGAGGTATTGCTACAAATTACAGGAACTCCACATTTCATGGCTTCTACAATAGGAATTCCAAAACCTTCGAACAACGAAACATAACACAACGCAAAGGCTGATGCAGTAATTTTTGCTAATTCTTCATTGCTTAAATAGCCTGTAAAAATTACTTCATTTTTGTGTTTCATTTGGTTAAAAACAGTACTTACTTCACTTGTTTTCCAAGCCATTCTACCAGAAAGAACTAATTTAAAATTGCTGTTTGTTTCACTTTTAAAAACATCAAATGCTTGTAATAACTTACTTACATTTTTGCGAGGATGTATAGAACCCACATACAAAAAATAGTTAAATCCTTGGCTATATTTTTCTTTTATTTCTTCCTTTTCATTTGTTGAAATGGGTTTAAACAAATCGCTAGCTCCATTATAAACCACATCAATTTTTGAAGGATTTATTTGATATTTTTCAACAATATCATTTTTCGAAAATTGGCTTACTGTTGCTATTCTATTCACTTTGCGAGCAAATTTTGGTGAATTTTTTCGCATATAATTTAAATGCCATTTTTGAATTCCATCTTCAATATGCTCAAATGCCAAATCGTGCATTACACATAATTGTTTTGTTTTGGAATTTAAACTTGCATATCCATCTGGACTTAAAAACAAATTGGGTTTGTTTTTTTTAAGCCAATAAGCAACTGAAATATTGAACCATATATTCCAAAGAATAGGATGCCTAGCTGGAGGATAAATTACTACTGGAACTACATTTTTTGCAAAAATATAGCTTTGGTCAAATGGTCGATCGAACAAAAAATAAAATTGAACTTGCGGATTATTTATTACAATTCTTTTTAAAGTTTCGTTAGTAAAATGTCCAAATCCTTCTAATTTATTTTTCAATAAAAACCGAGTGTTTATAGCTATTTTCAAGTTTATTCTGGTTGGTTTTTAATTGTATTTTTCAAATTGACTTCCGTATTCCAACCATTTTACTACCACTTTTTCTATTGTTTCCTTTACTACAGGTTTAGTAATATATTCATCCATTCCAGCTTTTAAACATTTTTCTTTTTCGCCAAATAATACACCAGCAGTTATACCAATAATTGGAGTTCTACCATTGGTTTCTAAACTTCTAATTTCTTTGGTTGCATCGTATCCATTCATTTCAGGCATTTGTACATCCATTAAAACCAAGTCTGGTAATTCTTCCGAAAACATTTTTACAGCCTCAAAACCATTTTTAGCTTGTAGTATTTTAGCTTCTGGAATTACCTTTTTCAACATTGATTCTAATAAAAAAATATTTACATTATTGTCGTCAACAATTAACAATTTAGGGTTTTCAGTTTTTTCTTTGTTTTCAGTAAAATAAGGAATTACATGGTTTTCAATTAATTCATTTCCTACTTCCAATTCTTTACTTTTTAGTACTTCTAAAGCTATATCAAAATAAAAAGTACTTCCTTTGCCAAACGAACTAAAAAACTGGAGTTTACTTCCCATCAAAATTAATAATCTGTTTGAAATAGTAAGACCTAATCCAGTTCCACCAAGTTTTTTTTCTATAGTTGAATCTTCGTTTTCAAATGCTTTAAAAATACGTTCTTGGCTTTTTAAATCTATTCCTATTCCAGTATCTATAACAGAAAATCTAAATTTTTGAAGCCTAGAATTCTTATCATTAATTGTTTCAATATTTAGTTCTATTTTACCTTTGTGTGTAAATTTTACAGCATTTCCCATCAAATTTGAAAGAATTTGTCTCAATCTTTTTAAGTCGCCAATTACATATTCGGGTAAACCATCTTGAAAGCTTACAATTACTTGTAAATTATTTTGTAAAACTTGATATTTAATAATTTCAGTTATTTGATTTCCCAAATCATATAAATTCAATACTTCTAATTCAATTTTTAGTTTTCCTGTATCTAATTTCGAAAAATCTAAAATTTCATTTACAATTTCAAGCAATGCTTTTGCCGATGAATTAACCGATTCCATATAATGCATTTGTGTTTCAGTTAAATCAGTTTTTATTACTAAATCGCTAAAACCTACAACACTATTTAAAGGCGTTCTAATTTCATGACTCATTTTTGCTAAAAAGTCTGATTTTGCTCTATTGGCTTTATCAGCTTCTTGCCTAGCTATTTCTAATTCTTTGTTGTTTAATTTTATTTGGTCGCTTTGGTTTTTAAAAATAGTAACAGCCATTGCTAACTCTTTATTCTTAACCTCATCTTCCTCTCTGGCTTTTTGAATTTTTTCAAAATTTGATTTTACAGTATAATTACTAATTATAGCTAAAATAATTGCAGGAATTAAAGTGTAAGAAAAATGCATCCAATAATCATCGAAATCATTTCTATAAGCTATATATGTCCATACGGAAGAGGCAATTATGATGATTGAAATCACTAGTGTTCTGGAAGTTAGTATTAAGCCTGTTCCAACAAATAAAATCAATAAAACCGATGATTGTAGTGGATCGTTATAAAGCCAAATTTGAACAAATGTGTTTAAATAAGGAAATAATAAAATACAAAATGAAAGAAAAACGGTTTGATTTAAATGTGCTTCTTTTTTCAATAAATATATTCTCATTCCAGCATAAAATGCTGCTGAAATTAGAGACATTGTAATCATAAATGGTTTTGGATAGCCTTTTAAAAGAAAAAAATGAGATGCTGCAAAAACCAAATACATAATCATAAAACTCATTGAAACTGGCCTTAAGCTGGCATAAGCAAATTCTAAATGCGCTTTATTTGATCTCTTCATTCTATTTCTTAAAAAACTTTTATTATATTTTGACGAATATAATAGTTACAGCTTTGAAAAAAAGGTTTCTTATTATTAAATCATTGTAAATAACAATCAATTGTTTGATTGCTAGTTGTAACTAAAAAACTTTGCCAGTAATTATTTTTACTTTTTTACAACATATCATATTTTTCAAAAACATTTATCACAAACCACAATCTTATGTAGATTTATTCTAAATTGCACCCTTATTATGAATCTTACTCAGCTAGGTTTTGGAAAAAAAGCCGTTATAACTAAAATAAATGGACAACTTTTGTCGCTTAAACTTTTTGAAATGGGAATTTTACCTGGCGAATCGATAGAGCTTTCAAATGTAGCTCCATTTGGCGATCCAATTGCTATCAATTTGAGTGAATTTAAGGTTTGTTTGCGTATGCAAGATGCACAGTTTATAGAAATTAAATTAGTAGATTAGTTGGAACAAAAAGAAATAACAGTAGCACTTATTGGTAACCCAAATTGTGGTAAAACCAGTTTGTTTAACGCACTTACAGGCTTAAATCATAAGGTTTCTAATTTTCCGGGAACAACAGTAGAAAAAAAAACAGGTTCCGTAAAATTAAGTAATAAAAAAACTGCACATATTATTGATTTACCTGGCACTTACAGCCTTTATCCTAAAAGTGCCGATGAGTTGGTTACATACGATATTCTTAGAAATAAATCGGAAAATTATTACCCCGATTTGGTTATTTTTATTGCTGATGCCAGCAATTTAAAACGAAATTTATTGCTGTTTACACAAGTAGCCGATTTAGAAGTTCCAATTATTTTGGTGCTTAACATGCTTGATGTAGCTGAACGTAGAGGAATAAAATACGATGTAGAAAAGTTAAAAGAAAAACTTAAAATTCCAATTATTTGTGTTAACGCAAGAGAAAAAGAAGGAATTGAAAAAATAAAAGAGGTTTTATTAGATGAAAATGCCAGGGTAACTGCTCAATTTTTTAGCTTAAAAAATGTGAATGCTGAAATGCTTTCTGAAATTGCTTATATAAACGATAAACGTAATAAATATTCTGCTTTACAATACTCTATAAATGCTTCAAACTTACTAAGTGAAAAAGCGTTAAAACTGAATGCTATTTTTGAAAAATATGCATTCGATAGAATTGGTTTTCAAGAGGAAGAAGTGCTTACACGCTATCAAATAATAGATGATGCAGTAAAATATGCACGTTTAAAAAATGTATCGCAACTAAAAGCTTCCATTACTTCTAAAGTCGATAAAATATTAACACATCGTTATTATGGAATTGCTATTTTTTTAGTGTTATTATTGATGGTTTTTCAAGCCATGTTCAGTTGGAGCGAATATCCAAAAGAGTGGATAGAATATGGCTTAAAAGTATTTACCGATTATATTCAAAACACATTGCCGCCAGGCGTTTTAAACGATTTAATTGTGCATGGAATTTTAGCAGGATTAACAGGTGTTTTAGTTTTTTTACCACAAATTATTTTATTGTTTTTATTTATTGCCATTTTAGAAGATGTGGGTTACATGGCTCGAGTTGGTTTTATAATGGATAGAATTATGCGACCATTTGGAATGAACGGAAAATCAATTGTTCCATTAATTGGAGGAATGGCTTGCGCTGTTCCAAGTATCATGGCAAGCCGAAGTATTGAAAATAAAAAAGAACGTTTAATTACCATTTTAGTAACTCCACTCATGAGTTGCTCGGCACGTTTACCCGTTTATACTTTATTGATAAGCATGTTGCTTAAAGACACAGCAAAATGGGGACCATTTAACGTACATGGATTAATACTGATGCTCATGTATTTAATTGGTTTTTTTGCTGCCATTTTAAGTGCTTGGATGTTTCAGTTTTTTATAAAACAAAAAGAAAAAACTTTCTTTATTTTAGAATTGCCAGGTTATAAAGTTCCTTTAGTTTCAAACCTATTAATTACCATTTACGAAAAAGGAAGTGCTTTTGTATTTGGTGCAGGAAAAATTATTGTAGCAGTGTCGGTTATTCTTTGGGTTTTGGCATCTACTGGACCACATTCGAATATTCAAAACATTGAAAACAAATACACCGCCATAATTAATAGTGATACCACTTCGGAAGTTGTAAAAAAAGAGTTGAGTTTGCAAATGAATGCAAAAAAACTAGAAGCCAGTTATGCTGGTGAGTTTGGTAAATTAATTGAACCAGCCATTCGTCCTTTGGGTTTTGATTGGAAAATTGGTATTGCCTTGCTAACATCCTTGGCAGCACGCGAAGTTTTTGTGGGAACTATGAACACCATTTACAGTGTAAACGATGATGGAGATAATAGTTTTGGACATATAAAAACCAAAATGATGGCCGAAATAAATCCACACACCGGCAAACCAAGTTATAATACAGCCACTTTTTTATCGCTACTTATTTTTTATGCTTTTGCTTTGCAATGTATGAGTACAGTGGCCATTGTTAAAAAAGAAACCGATAGCGTAAAATGGCCAATTATTCAGTTTGTATATTTAACTGCATTGGCTTATGGCAGTAGTTTTTTGGTGTATCGTATTTTTAGTTAGTTCCTTCCCCCCTAAGTTCTAGGGAACACAATCAACAAGTAAAATTGTTTGCCAGAAATTCTGTGGTCAAAATCGACAGGTAAAATTGTTTGCCGGAATTTCCGTGGCCAAAATTGAGGTGTAAGATTGTTTGCCGGAATTTCCGTGGTCAAAATCGAGGTGTAAGATTGCTTGCCAGAATTTCCGTGGCCAAAATCGAGGTGTAAAATTGTTTGCCGGAATTTCCATGGTCAAAATTGAGGTGTAAGATTGTTTGTCGGAATTTCCGTGGTCAAAATAGAGGTGTAAGATTGCTTGCCGTAATTTCCGTGGTCAAAATCGAGGTGTAAGATTGCTTGCCAGAATTTCCGTGGTCAAAATAGAGGTGTAAGATTGCTTGTCGGAATTTCCATGGCCAAAATCGAGGTGTAAGATTGTTTGCCGGAATTTCCGTGGTCAAAATCGAGGTGTAAGATTGCTTGCCGGAATTTCCGTGGTCAAAATTGATGTGTAAGATTGCTTGCCGGAATTTCCGTGGCCAAAATAGAGGTGTAAGATTGCTTGCCGGAATTTCCGTGGCCAAAATCGAGCTGTAAGATTGTTTGCCGGAATTTCCGTGGCCAAAATCGAGCTGTAAGATTGTTTGCCGGAATTTCCGTGGTCAAAATCTATTTACAACACTAAAGGAATTGCATTTTTTTTAGAAAGTAATTTTCCGAAATACCTCCATAATTGTTTTAGTTTTTCAATAATTTCATACTTACTTAGGGTTCACTTACACACTTAGGTAGTTGATAAATAGTGATAGAAAGCTAAATTAAATGCAAGACATTTGCCATAAAACCTTAAAAAGCCTTGCAGATGATAGTATCAAAAAGCCATAATCAGTATG
>Ga0247839_1004343_pt1 | contig 18344 bp, 19 predicted proteins | sample LaCruzMarch2015__6_FD_192405 | JGI IMG/M metagenome (GOLD analysis project Ga0247839, IMG submission 192405) | Freshwater microbial communities from meromictic Lake La Cruz, Castile-La Mancha, Spain - LaCruzMarch2015_16m | ecosystem: Environmental > Aquatic > Freshwater > Lake | place: Spain... | reverse complement strand
GCCCCCAAGGTATTGCTGGTGAACAAGGCATCCAGGGTGCACAAGGTGAAGTAGGCCCTGCTGGAACTATTGGCCCTGATGGTCCTGCTGGAACCCAAGGTGTACGTGGTACTGGTTGGTTTACTGGCGTTGGCGTGCCAACATATGTTCCTGGTTCAGTTCCTGGTGATCTTTACCTAGAAAGCGTTACCGGTGATGTCTACGTATTGAACTAAGGGCCAGGGGCCCAGGACCCACAGGGCCAAGACACACAGGGCCAAGGGTCCAGTCGTTGTTTTTATTTAACGGCAGGGCTACTTAAACCAGGCAGTGAGATCTGCTGGGCCTCTGAAATCAAGTAATGCTTCTGCTAATGCTTCTAATTGCTCTAGGGTCAGGCCCTGGATGCGGGCGGTTGTAGCTGCGCTGATGGGTCCGCAGCGACGGTTTAACTGGCGGAGGGCTAGAGCGGCTTCTCCCTCTGCCTTTCCTAGGCCAAAGATTTCCTGGTAGGCAACGCTTTGGCTGAAATCTTCAATAGTGATACCGCATGCCGCGGTTCTTTTTGGCACAAATGGCCAGCACCGGTAGACCGAGGGCTTTGCCGAGGCCCTTGTGATCTATCCAGATCCCGAATCGCTCGGCCTCGTCGCTCATGTTGAGGGCCGCCATCAGGGGCAGGCCCAACTGTTGTAGCTGCAGCAACAGTCGCAGTTGAGTGCTGATCTGGCTGGCGTTGATCACCACCAGGAGCAGGTCGGGTGGGGTGAGACGTAGAAATCGCTGCGCCACCGCCTCGTCTTTTCTGCTGCCGCTCAGGTCGTGAATCCCGAGTAGATCCACCAGTGCGTAGCTGCGACCATTGCAGTTACCGGTTGGGAGCTATCGGCCCCTGCAGTAGATCCACCGTGAGGCCTGGTCAATTCGCGATTGCGCCTCCAGGGCAGCCCTCCCGTCAGGGTGGCTGCCCTGGAGGCGCCGCAGCCGCGCTTATTGTGAATTTATCTCAATAACATTAAATCACGTAGATGAGATCTCGTGGAATCCATGCGTGCGGTCGGCGGGCCGCTCAGGGCGCTATCCGCTCAATGATCCAGCCGACGGCGGCGTCACACTCGTCTGCGTCTGAGTTGGCAAGGCGATAGCGGAAGCGATCGTGCAGGCGATTTTCCCGGCCCTGCCAGAACTCCATCTCCTGCGGCTGCACCCGAAATCCGCCCCAACCGGCCGGTAGGGGCACCTCCCTGCCGGCAAAGCGGCGCTTCAGTTCTTCCCACTGCAGCTCCAGCATCGAACGGGAGCTGATCACCGAACTCTGCTGTGACACCCAGGCGCTCAGGCGGCTGCCGAAAGGCCGCGAGACGAAATAGGCGATGGATTCCGCCGTGGAGATGGGTTCGGCGGGTCCCAGCACTGCTACCTGGCGCTGCAGCCCATACCAGGGAAACAGCAGGCTCACATGGGGCTGGGCCGCGATCTCCCTGGACTTGCGGCTGCCGTAGTTGGTGAAGAAAACAAAGCCCCGCTGGTCGAAGGCCTTCAGCAACACGGTGCGACTGCTGGGGCGGAGGCCATCGGTTGTGCCCAGCACCATGGCATTGGGTTCCAGCAGCTCCGCCTGGAGGGCCTGCTGAAACCAGCGCCTGAACTGCTCGAACGGATTGAGGTGGAGATCGCCGCGCCTAAGCCCAGCCTGGCGATACTCGAGGCGCAGCTGGGCGACGTCGTGATGGCCTGGCGGGGTGCTGTCCATGCAGTTACGAGCACGAATCGCGTCTGGAGGGGGCCCCTTCCAAACGGGCCCCCTCCAGACGGCTGCCCTCCTTGTTGCAATACCGCAGAGCACCCCCCCTTAAGTCGGCCTGCTGCAGATCCGCCTGGCGCAGATCCGCGCCACAGAGGCAGGCACCACGCAGATCGGCGCCGTGCAGCTGGGCCTCCTGCAGCACGTCCTGCTGGAAGCGGCAGCTATCGAGCTGGGACCGGTGGAGACGTGTACGACCGGAACGTTCCTCCTTGAAGCGGCTGGCGCGCAGATCGCAGTTGGATAGGTCTAGAAACACGCCGTCAAGATCCCGCAACCGCAAGCCGGGAAATTGGCTCTGGCCATTTAGAGGATGGAGTCGAGCTGGTGGCGTCGGGTGGCCAGCAGCAGCTTCTCGGCTTGGCCAAGAAGCTTGAACATTGATTTGTCGATTACCTCTTAAAACACCAGATAGCTCTCGGGCTGGCATTGCACCACTCCGGCGATGGCGAGCAGTTTGAAGTGCTTGGAAGCCAGGGTATGACTGAGCCCTGTGTACTACACAACTGTCGTGGTAATGAAAATATCGCCCCGCAGGGCATCGAGCACTGCCTGCCTGGCTAAGAGAACACATTGAAGTATTGAGGCAGGGCTTCCATGCAATCGATCGGCGATTGAAGTGACAGGATGATAGTCATTACAACTTTAACCCACTTTGTAGCTAACGCATCTTAGCAAAATCTTTCTACGGCAACTACCGTATATCACGATGATGTTATATTGTTATCTAAGCAGTGACTTTTTGTTTTGACCGCTTCCCTCGCGCCAACTTGTCCCGAGCCGCCCGCCACCTCACCCCAGGCGGTATGCATGATGCCTTGGTCCCAATGGGAGATCCTGTTGGAGCGCCAGCATGGCAGCCTCGAGGCTGTAAGCAGTAATCAAATTGCTCCATTAATCCCCCAAATAATTCAAATAAAAAAGATGTCAACTTTCTTGGTGCTGGTGGATTTCGAGTTGCGGGATCAGCTGTTGAAAGTGGTTCGGGCCATCAAATTCAGCGAGAAGGAGCCCGCTGGCCCTGAACGGCTACTGAAGTTTCTCGGCCTTATGGTCCACTTTGCAGGCTTGCTGTTGCCCCAGCTCAGTAAGCCGATGGTGCCATCCTCTAGGGCAATCGCGTGAGGGCAGCCACTCCCACCCCCGCCCTTAGGCAGGGGGTGAAGGTAGTGCCTGGACGCTTGCCATTCAGTGCCGTAACGGTTTCGTTCATGGTAGTGATCCATGCTCTGGTGTTGGTGGCTCTGTTGCCACGCTTCTGGAGCCCAACAGCACTGCTAGTCCTATTGGTGCTGTACTGGATCACCGCCTGTGTGGGGGTGACCCTGGGTTACCACCGCCTTTTGGCGCACAGAGCTTTTCAGGTGCCTAGGTGGTTGGAGGTGGTTATCACTACCTGTGGTGCCCTCAGCTGCCAACACGGTCCGATCGATTGGGTGGGCTTGCATCGCCATCACCACCTGCACTCTGACGATCCCGCAGACCACCACAACAGTCATCTCGGCTTCTGGTGGAGCCACTTCGCCTGGATGTTGCACACTGTGCCAGCCAAGCAGTACGTGCGCCAACTCACCCCCGACCTGCAACAGATTCCCTACCACCGCTGGTTAAATCGCTACTTTCTGCTGCTGCAGTTGCCCCTAGCGGCCGCTCTCTATGGACTGGGTCGAGTGACCGGAGCTGGTGGATGGGCCCTTGTGCTCTGGGGCATCCCCCTCCGCCTGGTGTTTGTCTATCACGCAACTTGGCTGGTCAATTCAGCTACCCATCGGTGGGGCTACGTAAGCCATGCGAGCGGTGATAGCTCTCGCAATAACTGGTGGGTGGCCCTGCTTACCTTTGGTGAGGGCTGGCATAACAACCATCACGCCTACCCCAGTAGTGCACGCATGGGCTTTCGCTGGTGGGAGCTTGATCTCACCTGGTGGCACATCCTAATGCTGAGCCGTCTTGGTCTGGCTCGTCGAATTCGCCTGGCTGCTCCCCTCCACTCTGCATCACTATGACTACCACAATGTCTACGACTACTAATGTTTCAATTGTATGTATCACTTCCCCGGCCTAGGGCATGCCATTGGCCAAATTGGCTTTGGTTAGTGCCCTGAGGGCGCCCTTTGGATTTTCAAAGCAACAGCTGCCTTAGGCGACTGCGGCCAATTGATGGATCTGGCGGCTTGTTAGCAGCAATAAGGCCAAACGGCAGTAGACATTCTCTGGGCCCATAGCAACCTAGCCATGTACTTTCGCCTACTGGCTCCTTATCTGGTGGCCCAGACCCGCCGGGGGATTGTGGGCAGCAGCAGCTATGCCAAATCCCTACGGGAGGCGGTGCGCCAGGCCGCCGCCGACCCCAGCCGCCAGCCGGTGCTGCTGATGGGCGAACCGGGGCTGGAGAAAGACAACCTGGCCGCCCTGATCCATTTCGGCTCCGCCGAACGGCGGCTACCGCTGATTCGGCTGGATGCGGCCCTGTTGCGGGCCGATGGCGCCGAACTGTTTACCCCGGGCAGCGGTGAGCAAAGCTCCCTGCTCGATTGCCTTGAGGGCGGCAGCCTGCTGATCGACAACGTGGACCTGGCCGACCCCGCCCTGCAGGAACGCCTGCTAGGCCTGGCGGACAGCCACCCCGGCCGGCTGCTCTTTACCAGCGAAACGGTCCTGCCCAGCTTTGACCGCCGCTGCCGCCTGATCCGTGTGCCGCCGCTGCGGGTGCGCCGCCAAGACCTGGGGGAATGGCTGCGCTACGGCATCCGCCAACAAAGCCGTGGGCTTGGCTGGAAGCAACCGCCCAGCGTGGCCCCCGGGGTGGTGGAACGGCTGCAGCAATACGACTTCCCCAACAACCTGCGCGAACTGGAGGCGCTGATCTATCGGGCCCTGCAGCAGGCCCGCCGGATCCAGGGCAATGAACTGCCCCAGCAACTGCCGGAAGACGTGTTTTGGACCTCTAACCGCCAAACCCGACTGCGTTTTGACCTCTGGCGCTGGAAACCTGAGCTGCGCAACTTGCTGCGCTCGCCCCTGCTCTGGAACGGCCTGATGTTTGGCCTGGTGAGTTGGCTGTTTGTGCTGGTAAACCTCTGGCTCTGGCTTGGTCCCCAGGACCGGGCCCACAACGGCGCCCTCAACATCTTCTGGGCCTGGTGGTGGCCGCTGATCCTGCTGGGTTTCCCCCTGGTGGGGCGGCTTTGGTGTTCCTTCTGCCCGTTCATGGTGTGGGGGGAGATCGTGCAGCGGCTGGCGGCCCGCCTGGGCTGGCAGCCCCCCAGCTGGCCCCGGGGTAACGGCGACAGCTGGGCCTCGCCGCTAATGGCAGCGGGCTTTGCGGCGATCCTTGTCTGGGAGGAGCTGGCCCACCTGGAAAACACCGCCTGGCTCAGCAGTTGCCTGCTGTTGCTGATCACCGCCGGGGCGGTGCTGGGCTCGTTGCGCTTTGAAAAACGCTTCTGGTGCCGTTACCTCTGCCCCGTGGGCGGCATGAATGGCCTATTCGCCAAGCTCTCAATCCTGGAATTACGGGCCCAGGCCGGCACCTGCAGCGGTAGCTGCAGCAGCTACGCCTGTTTCAAGGGGGGCCCCGCCGAAGGAGAGGGCCTAGCCAGCGCCGGCTGCCCCCTGGGCACCCACCCGGCCCACCTCAGCGACAACCGCAACTGTGTGCTCTGTTTCACCTGCGCCCAGGCCTGTCCCCATCGCTCCGTGCAGCTGAGCCTGCGCCCCCCCGCCGCCGACCTGCAACGGGAGATGACCGTGCCCGAAGGCGAACCGGCGCTGCTGCTGGTGCTAGCGGGGGGCGTGTGCCTGCACCACTGGCAACCGGCCCTGGAGACCCTGCCCCCCCTGGCCCGCTTCCCCCTGGCCGCCCTGGCCCTGGGCCTGCCCAGCCTGCTGGCCCTGGCCCTAGGGCGCCTGGTGAGCCCAGAGCAGGGGCGCCAAACGCTCTACGGCCTCTTGCCCCTGGTTTGGGGGGTATTGCTGGCCCGGCACCTGCCCTTAGCCATGACCGAAGCGGGCCAACTGCTGCCGGTGACCCTGGGCCCCGCTTGGCCGGGCTGGAGTGCCGATCCCCATGTGCTGGCCTTTTGCCAGAGCACTGCTGTGTTTACGGGTGTAGGGGCCAGCCTGCTGCTGCTGAGAAGGATGTTGCTTGGCGAAGGCCGCCTGCTCTGGTGGGGCTCCGGCCTAGCGCTGCTTCTGGGGGCCGGCGGCCGCTGGCTGGTGGCGCTGGGCTAGGTCTGCACCCCCTCCAACTGGGCCCCATCCAATTGCGCCTCGCGCAGGTCGCTGGCGGAGAGATCGCAACCGCGCAGGTCGGCACCGCGCAGGTCGGCGGCGCGGAAACTGGCCTGGTACAGGCAGGTGCCGCGCAGGTCGGCCTTTTGCAGCTGGGCGCCACCGAACTGGGCAAAGCTGAGGTCGGCGCCCCGGAAATCCACCTGGCCCAGGTCGGTGAGTTGATCAAGGGCCGAACGGAAATCCACCTCAATCAAGCGGGCCTGCTGCCAATGGCTGTGGGGGGCGATCACCCCCCGCAGGCAGGCCCGGTGCAGGTAGGCCCCTTGGAAATCAGCCCCCTGGAGCCGGGCCCCGGATAGATCCGCCTCGTGCCATTGGGAACCCTGGGCCTGGCACTCAGACAAGTCTGCGCCCCAGAGCAGTGCCTGATGCAAACAGGCGTCATTAAGCAATGCCCCAGCTAGACGGCCATGGCCAAAACGACTGGCCTTGAAATCACCATTACTGAGATCACAGCCCGCCAACTCAAGATCAGCAAAGTTCACCTCCACTAGCCGCAGGCCTGGGAAGCTACGGACTCCAATCTTGATTTGTTGTTCCAGACCTTCGAGGTCTGTGGGCAGTTGAACCTTGCTGGCGTAATCCATCCAGCAACCTTGCCAGAAAAGGCTCAGAGCACCGACTGTAGAGCAGTCAGCTGCTGTTGCCGGCTGGCCTGTAATTGCTTCTCCGCCAAGGCCAACAAACGGAATACGCCGCGGTCGAATACCTGGTAATAAACAAGGCTGCCCTCGGGCCGGCGCCGCACCACCCCGGCGATCGTGAGTAGCTTCAGGTGTTTAGAAACCAAGGCCTGGCTGAGGCCAGTGGCTTCCACCACCGCTGTCACGTTGAGGGATCCCTGGCGCAGGGCCTCAAGCACAGCGAGACGGTTGGGCTCACTGAACACTTTGAAGTACTCAGCCAGGGCTTCCATCGGGCTAACGGGAGTGAATTCGCTTAACGCTAGCAGCGATCTATGGGTTGCCGGTAACGCTTTGAACATATATCCAGTATAATGTTTTCGTGATAATACGATGGCTATGATGAAGCTTCGATTCAGCAGGGTGCCCTGGCCCCGAAACTGGTTAAGTCGCAAGCCCGTTCTGGAGCGCCAGCACGATTGCCTCGAGCAGGAACTGGAGGCTCTGATCGCCGCCCATGGTGCTCAGGCCCCTGACGCAGAGTTGCAGCGGCGTTTCCTCAAGCTGGTGCAGCGATTAGGACTGCATTTGCGACTGGAAGAACGTTGGCTGCTTCCTGAGCACAGTCTCTGTTTCGGCCACCGGCTGGCCCACCAGGAAATCCGGGAATTTGTAACCCAGGAATTACCTCAATGCGAGTACGACCCAATCCAGCGGATGCAATTACTCATTGATGTACAGGAGTGGTTCCACAACCATCGCCATGGGATCGACGCAATCGATTACGCCCGGGCTAATGCCCAGCAGAAACAAGGCAAAAGCATTCGCCAATACTCCCCGTTGCTGCAAGCCCAGCGATGACCAGCTCCGCCCCCCATCTGCGCGAAGACCTGCTCACCCCGCGCTTCTACACCACAGAAATCGAGAAAGCCGCCAAAACAAACCTGGAGGGAGCGCGCCAGCGCTTTGATGCCCTCCTGGCTGAAATGCAGGCCGACCACAACCGCGACCATTTTGATCGCCGTGCCCCCCTCGATCGTCTCCAAGCCCTTAGCCAAGAAGAGAAAGAGGCCTACGAAAGCTATCTGGTGCGCTCCTGCGTCTCAGAATTTTCTGGCTTCCTGCTATTTAAAGAGCTCTCCCGCCGCTTGAAGGAAGCCCAACGGCCGGAAATGGGTGAGCTGTTTCAGCTCATGGCCCGGGATGAGGCCCGCCACGCTGGCTTCCTCAACAGGGCCTTGGTATTGGAAGGTATCGAACTCGACCTACCCCAGTTGAGCGGCCGCCGGCCAGTGACCTGGTTCCCACTCAGCTGGGTGCTCTACAGCGTTTATTTATCAGAAAAGATTGGTTATTGGCGCTACATCCTGATCAAGCGCCACCTCGATGGCCATCCCGGCAACCGTTTTGCACCGCTGTTTGATTTCTTCGAACCCTGGTGCCAGGACGAAAACCGCCACGGCGACATCTTCAATGTGTTGTTGCAATGCTGGCCAAAAATGACCCAAGGGCTGCGCGGTCAACTGCTCAGCCGATTCTTCCTCTGGTCGGTGTTTCTCACCCATAGCCTCACGGTGGCAGAACGCAGTGACTTCTACGAACTGCTTGGCATGGATGCCCGCCGTTTTGACGATGCAGTTATTGAAGCCACCAACCGCACCGCCCGCCAGGCCTTCCCGGTGGTGTTCAAGCTGAGCGACGATCGCTTCCTGGCCCACCGCGATGGCCTGGTGCATTGCTTCCAGCAACTGCAATCCCTGGCCACCCAAGACTGGTCGCTGCAACGTAGCTTCCAAAGCCTTGGCCTGAAACTGCAGTTTGCTGGCCATGCCATCCGCCAACTGTTCAACCCGATGGAAGCCAGCCAATGACGCACCACCCGCCGGTGGCCCAGGTATTCATCGGCTACGACCCCCGGGAACGGGTGGCGGTGAATGTGCTCACGGATTCAATCCAGGCCCATGCCAGCCTGCCGGTGCAAATCGCCCAGGTGCGCCTGGAACAACTGGGGTCTGTCTATCAACGGCCTCAGGATCCGTTGCAGAGCACGGCCTTTTCCTTCAGCCGCTTCCTCGTGCCCTATCTGATGGGCTACGAGGGCTGGGCCCTGTTCATCGATGCAGACATGCTCTGCCTTGCTGACATCGCCGAGCTCTGGGCCCTCCGCGATGAAAGCAAGGCAGTGCAGGTGGTTCAGCACCAGCACCAGTGTGAAGCTGGCCAAAAGTTCCAGGGGATGCCCCAAACCCCCTATCGGCGCAAGAACTGGTCGTCGGTGATGTTGTTCAACTGCAGCAGCTGCACCGCCCTCACTCCCACCTATGTGAACACTGCCTCTGGCCTGGAACTGCACCAGTTCCATTGGTTAAAAGATGCTGAAATTGGCGCCCTACCAGCCGAATGGAACGTGCTGTTGGACGTGCAGTCGATCCCCCCCGAAGCCAAAATCCTGCATTACACCCTCGGGGGTCCCTGGTTTGACGACTGCCTCAATTGCGCTGAAGCCGACCGCTGGTCTGAGGGCCATCAGCTGCTAAATGCCCCCCTCCATCCCCCCCTTGCCATCGCCCGATGACCGTCTCCACAGCCCCAACCATCGACTACAGCACCGAGGCCTACCGCAAGGCCTATGCCCTGATCAACGGGGTGGTGATCATGGGTGAAAACCACGCCGACCATCACTTCCGCCTGCTGGCAGATGCGATCCCCGCCGACCGGGAGGAACTACTCGCCTTGGCGGCAATGGAAGCGCGCCATGCCCGGGAGTTTGTGGGCTGTGGCCGCAATCTCAGGGTGCAGGCCGACATTCCCTTGGCTCGCAAACTTTTCCAACCCCTGCACGACAGCCTTACCAGTGCCCTAGAGCAGGGGGACCTGGTGCGTCCCCTGGTGATCCAGTGCCTGATCATCGAATGCTTTGCAATTGCTGCCTATCACTGCTATCTGCCGGTGGCTGACCCCTACGCCAAGGGCATTACCACCTGGGTGATAGACGATGAACATCTGCACCTCAACTATGGGGAGCAATGGCTGCAACGCAATTTCAGCAGCCACCGGGAGGCAATCGCTGAGGCCTGCCGCCGGGAACTACCCACCACCCTCACAATCCTGCAGGAACTCTGGTCAGACCTGGAGGCGATTGGCATCGCCCCCGAGGCACTGGTGGCTGAATTCAACTGTCTCTTGAACGATTCCCTGGGTGCGATCGGCTTTCAGCCCAAGGAAGTGATGGCGATCAGCACTTCGGCCGTCGCCCGCGCTCTAGCGCACCTCTAAACCGACTGGGGCGGCGGCGGGGGGCAGGCTAGCGGCCAGATCTTGGAAGCCCCACGGCAGGGCCACATGCTCCAGCAGCTCCCCACCAAAGCGCACCTGCAGCCATACCAGCAGATGGGGTTCACTGCTGATCAGCAGTTCGAAAGGCCCAGTGGGTAGGAGTCCCCGCTGGGTTAGGGCATCGCGCAGCTGCTCACAGAACTGATCAGAGGACACAAACCAGAGATCCTGGCCGGCAGGCTCCTGGCCACGGATGCGCTCCTCAAACACCTCCCGCAACTGGCCATCGCCACTAAGACAGCCCGGGGGAGCAAAAAGCACGGAAGCGAGGCGGACAGAAATCATTTGTTAATCAACATGTCATTACTACGCTTTCATTATATCGTTAAACAAGTTGATTTTCTCCCGTGACTGCCTCCCACCCCAGCCTGCCGATTTCCATTCACGACCAGGGCCGTGCTGCCCTCGGCCCCCGCCTCCAAAAACTGCACCGGGTAATCGGCCCCGCCCATCGCGATGCCGAAGGCATGGTTTTCTCCCGCTCGCTGCTGCAAGGGGAAGCCACCCCCCTCCAGCTGGCCAGCCTGATCCGTGCACTGTTGCCGATCTACACAGCCCTGGAGACCGCTGTGGCCAACCTGCCCTATGGCCTTGGCCACAGCGGCATTCCCTGGGCCGACCTCTCCCGCCACCAAACCCTGGAGCAGGACGTAGCCGCCCACGCCGACGTGGTAGCCCACCACCCCGAGCTGGCTGAACTCGATGCGCTGGTGGAAACCGTGGTGACCAGCCTGACGACGCTGGCCAAGGAGTCGCCAGCCCGGTTCCTCGCCCATGTGTACGTGCGTTACGGCGGCGACCTCTCCGGCGGCCAGCAACTGGCCGTGCAAGCCAATGAAATCCTCGCCAAGGCAGGGCTACCCCCGGTGAACTTCTGGAATTTCCCGCGGCCAATCGCCGAGCTGAAGCAGGAATTGCACAACGGCATTGAGCAGTGGCCCCTCACCGACGCTGAAGAAGCCGCCCTGCTGGAAGAAGCCCCGGCTGGTTTCCGCCTCAATCAAAAGCTTCTACGCGCCCTTGCGGAGCTCGCCCCTGCCAGCGTCAGCACCACCGCTTAAGCATCGCCCAATTCCTAAACCTCGTCCCAATCAATCCCTATGGCTACGGCCACCCTGCCTCTAGAGCTGCTGCTGCGTCACGACCGCCCAGTGCCCCGCTACACCAGTTACCCCACCGCCCAGTCCTTCCACCCGGGGGTACAGGGCAGCCACCTGTTGGCGGAACTGGCCAAACCCAACCCAGCGCACCTGTCGCTGTATGTGCACCTGCCCTTCTGCCGGGAAGCCTGCTGGTTCTGCGGTTGCAACCGGATCACCACCTCCGCCGGTTCCAAGGCGGTGCTGCCCTACCTCGATGCCCTCGAACGGGAACTGGATCTGCTGGTGGGCGCCATGCCCAGCCCCCGACCGCTCGCCCAGCTGCACTGGGGTGGTGGCACCCCCAACTATCTAAATGCCGAAGAACGCCAACGGGTGTGGCAGGCGGTTGCCCAACGCTTCCCCCTGGAGGCCGACCTTGAGGCCGGCATCGAGGTAAACCCCGAACGGCTCGACCGCAGTGCTGTGCTGCAGCTGCGCCAGCTGGGTTTCAACCGAATCAGCTTTGGGCTGCAAGACGTGGACCCGGCGGTGCAGGCGGCGGTGAATCGTCCGGTGCCGGTGGAACAACTGCGGGCCGCCATGGGCTGGATGCGGGAGGCGGCCTTTGAAAGCGTCAACCTCGACGTGATCTGTGGCCTACCGCTGCAAACACCGGAACGCTTCGCCGCCACGATGCGGGAAGTGAGCAACCTGCGCCCCGATCGGGTTTCCCTGTTCAGCTTTGCCTACCTGCCCGAGCAGCTGCCGTTGCAACGGCGGATCAAAGCGGAGGAACTGCCCTCGCGGGACCAGCGGCTGCAAATGCTGGAAAACGCCCATGGCCATCTGCTGGACCAGGGCTATGTGGCCATCGGCATGGATCACTTCGCCCTCGCCGACGATCCCCTAGCCATAGCGGCCCAGCAGGGCACCCTGCACCGCAATTTCCAGGGCTACACCACCTGCGCCAACCTCGATCTGCTGGGGGTGGGCCTATCGGCGATCAGTCTCTTCCCCGAGCTCTACACCCAAAACAGCCGCTCGCTCAAGGCCTACCAGGAGGCCACAAAACAAGGCCAACTGGCGGTGGACCGGGGGGTAGAGGTGAAGGATCCCATGGTGATCCTGCGGCGCCACATCATCCAGGAATTGATGTGTCATTTCGCCGTGGATTTCATAACCATGTCCGTTGATGGGGCCAGCATTTTCCCCAAGGAGTGGGCCATTTGTGGGGATCTGGAGGCGGAGGGCTTACTCAATCTCCACTGCAACAGCATCACAGTTACCGAACGGGGTCGCTGGTTAATTCGGGTGATTGCCGCAGTGTTTGATCCTGACATCCAAGAAAAAGCCTCCGGATCCCGGGTGATTTGAATCTCATCGGCCAGGGGGCAGGAAGGGGAGATTAAAAACAAAATAGTTTCCTAATACCCCCTTTGCCATAGCCACCTAGACCGCATTTACAAGTACCTCCAAAACTGAAATGAGCACCACAGATTTATCGCTAAACCCCAGCCAAAAAACTGGCCAGCCCTTGGGCGAGCAGGAGCTGCAACAGCTCCATGCCTGGTGGCGGGCTGCCAACTATCTGGCGGTGGGGATGATCTATCTGCAGGACAACCCGCTGTTGCGGGAACCCCTGCGGCCGGAACACATCAAAAACCGCCTGCTGGGCCACTGGGGCTCCAGCCCCGGCCAAAGCTTCATCTGGACCCATGCCAACCGGCTGATCCGCCTCCACCAGCTCGACATGATTTATCTGTCGGGGCCAGGCCATGGCGCCCCCGGCATGCTCGGACCGGTTTATCTCGACGGCAGCTACAGCGAGGTATATCCCGACAAATCGCAAGACATCATCGGCCTGAAGCGCTTTTTCAAGCAATTCTCCTTCCCCGGCCACATCGGCAGCCACTGCACCCCGGAAACCCCCGGTTCAATCCATGAGGGGGGCGAGCTGGGCTATGTGCTTTCCCACGCCTGCGGCGCCATCTTTGACAACCCCGATTTGATCGCCCTGGCCTGCGTGGGGGATGGCGAAGCGGAAACCGGCCCCCTGGCCACGGCCTGGCACATCAATAAGTTCATCAACCCGATCCGCGACGGGGCGGTGCTGCCGGTGCTGCACCTCAACGGTTACAAGATCGCAAATCCCTCGATCCTCTCCCGCATTCCCCACAGGGAACTGGAAAGCCTGATGCGCGGCTACGGCTGGCGGCCGATCTTTGTGGAAGGCAGTGAACCCCACGCCATGCACCAGGCGATGGCCGCCGCCATGGATGGGGCAGTGGAGGAAATCCGCGCCATCCAGCAACAAACCCGCAGCAGCGGCAAGGCCTACCGGCCCCTATGGCCGATGTTGGTGCTGCGCTCCCCCAAGGGTTGGACAGGGCCAAGCGAGTTGAGTGGCCACAAGCTGGAAGGTTTCTGGCGCTCCCACCAGGTGCCCCTCACCGACCCCAAACACAAGCCAGAACAACTGGCCGCCCTTGAAGAGTGGCTGCACAGCTACAAGCCAGAGGAATTGTTTGATGAGGGCGGTCGCCTGCGGGCTGAGCTGCGCCAGCTCTCCCCCACGGGCCACCAGCGCATGGGCTCCAACCCCCATGCCAACGGCGGTCGCCTGCGCCAGAAGCTGCGCTGGCCCGACGTTGATGCTTTGGCGGTGCCGGTGGAAACCCCCGGCCAAAGCGAAGCGGAGAACACCTACCCCCTGGGAAAATTAATCAAGGAGTTAATCGAGCTCAACCGTGGCCGCTATCGCCTGTTTGGCCCCGATGAAACCCATTCAAACCGTCTGCAGGCGGTGTATGAAACCACCAAGAAAGTTTGGATGGCGGAATATCTGCCAGAGGATGCCGATGGCGGTGAACTGAGCATGGATGGCCACGTGGTGGAGATGCTCTCAGAGCACACCCTCGTGGGGATGATGGAGGGCTATTTGCTCACCGGTCGCTATGGCTTCTTCCACACCTACGAAGCCTTTGCCCATGTGATCTCTTCGATGTTTAACCAGCACTGCAAATGGCTGGATGTGTGCGAAGACGTGCCCTGGCGGGCGGCAATCGGTTCCTGGAACTGCCTGATCTCCTCCACCGTCTGGCGTCAGGATCACAATGGTTTCACCCACCAGGACCCCGGCTTCATCGACCTGGCCGGCAATAAAAAAGGCAGTGTTACGCGGGTATATCTCCCGGCCGATGCCAACTGCCTGCTGGCGGTGGCCGAGGAGGCCTTACGGGAAACGAATGTGGCAAACATCATCGTTTCAGACAAGCAGAAACACCTGCAATATCTGAATCTGGATGCCGCCCGCCGCCATGTGGCCAGGGGCATCGGGCTCTGGTCTTGGGCCTGTAACGACAGCTGCACCGACAGCATGGATCACCCCGATGTGGTGATGGCTTCCGCCGGTGATGTGCCCACAAAGGAAACCCTGGCGGCGATCGAAATCCTGCGGCGGGAACTGCCGTCGCTGATGATCCGCTACATAAATGTAGTTAAGCTATTCAGTCTTACCCTCCCCTCCGAACATCCCCACGGCCTCCCCGACCGAGACTTCGACGATCTCTTCACCACCGATCGTCCGGTGATCTTCAACTTCCACGGCTACCCCTTCCTGATTCACCGCCTCACCTACAAACGCCATAACCACGTGAATATCCACGTGCGGGGCTATAAGGAAAACGGCAACATCAACACACCGTTGGAGCTGGCGATCATCAACCAGATCGACCGTTTCAACCTGGTGATTGATGTGATCGATCGGGTGCCCGAACTGGGCTCCCGGGCCGCCCACCTCAAGCAACAAATGCAAGACGAAATCCTCAAGCAACGGGCCTACGCCTACAAACACGGCATGGACGATCCCGCCGTGAATGATTGGCACTGGCCGTTTGGCTACGGCTCCTGCGAAAAGAATTGAGGAGTGATGTCGACCCTGGTGCTTAATGCCGGCAGCAGCAGCCACAAGCTGGTGCTGTTTGACGCCGAAGGGGAGCGGCTCTGGCAGGGGGCGATCGACTGGAGTGAGCGGGGGGGCGCCCTTGCCCAGGATCAGGCCAGCCTGGCTGCCGCCCTAGGGGAACTGCTGGAGCAGTTGCCCCCCAGCGCAGGGGGGGCCGCAGCGATCAAAGCCGTGGGACACCGGATCGTGCATGGCGGCGACCACTTCCGCTCAGCCGTGGTCCTTGATGCGCAGGTGGAACATGAATTGGAGAAGTTACGCCGGCTTGCCCCCCTCCATAACGGCCCGGCCCTAGACAGCCTGGCGGTGTTGCGCAAACTCCTGCCCGGGGCCTGGCATGGGGCCGCCTTCGACACCGCCTTCCACCGCAGCCTGCCGCCGGAGGCCAGCACCTATGCGCTGCCGGCGGAATGGCGGGCCCGGGGTTTGCACCGCTTTGGCTTCCATGGGCTCAGCCATGGTTCGATCGCCCAACGCTTCCCAGGGGTGCGGCTGATCAGTGCCCACCTGGGGGGTGGCTGTTCCCTGGCGGTGATCGAAAAGGGCCGTTGTATCGACACCACCATGGGTTACACGCCCCTGGATGGCCTGGTTATGGCCAGCCGCAGCGGCAGCCTCGACCCGGGCCTGTTGCTGGAACTGCTGTCCCAAGGGGTAACTCAGGCGGAATTGAATGAGGGGCTGCACCGCCGCAGTGGCCTACTGGGACTTTCCAATCGCTCCGGCGACATGCGGGTGCTCCGCCAGGCCAGTACCGCCGGCGATGGCGACGCCCAACTGGCGATCGCCGTGTTCCAGCAGCAACTACTCAAAGGGATCGGTGCTGGCATCGCCCTGCTGGGCGGTTTTGATGTGCTCGCCCTCACCGGTGGCATCGGCGAACATGACAGCGCCCTGCAGGCCTGGCTGCAGCAACGGCTCCAGGGACTGGGCCTCGCCCCCAGCGGCCCGGCCCAGCTGCAGATCGTGGCCGCCGACGAAGAGTCGGAGATCTATCGCCAGGTCAGCGCCCTGCCGACGCCCGCAAACAGGCCCGCCGCGTCAACGCCATCGAGGTGACCGATGGGGCTTTGCTAACCGGAGCTAGCCCCATCGGTCACCAGCTGGTTGGGGCAGCTCCAGAGCCGGTTCCAGCGGTCCAGCGTCGACCTGGTCGCAGTTTTGGTTACAAGTACTCGCAAGACGAATTGGTATTTATTGAGTCTGTAAATCTTTATTCGACAAAAAACTGAAATGTTTACTTAGGGTCAATTCATTTTATCCCTTTCACTGCCTTAAGCGATCCACTAATCGGGTCTTCGCGGCGCTCGTCCCTATTGCGGTGGAAATAAATCGATTCTTTTGAGTCTTAGGCAATGGTCAGCTGAATCGCACATGAGTTAATAACCTCTGTTGCAAGCCAGTTGCTCAGCAGATGGCTCAGCAGCGGCTTCTGGCACTAGAGCTTAAGAACTTTAGCAATAGAGCAAACATGCCCTCGGTAGCAGTCAGGTAAGATGTCAACTATTGGAGGGGACGGTTTTATACCTCCTACGATCTATACGAACATCTGTACCTGGTGATCTTTACCTAGAAAGCGTTACCGGTGATGTCTACGTATTGAACTAAGACCCACATGGCTAAGGGGCATAGCCCCAAGAACCAAAGCAAGCTGTATTCAAGGAAATTGTCTTTTCTATGAATACAGCTGTTGCTTATTAAAGAGTCCTCTCTGAACCGGGAGGACTTTTTTTGCGTGCATTAACAAGACCGCAAGTGCAACACCTAAATAAGTAGGGCAACATTGGCAGCAGTTACACAACTGCCATGCTCACCACCGGCTCGATCACCACTGAAACCTTCAGCGCCGCCCTCCTAGGCATGGGCGGTTGCTTGCCCTAAGCGGTGGTTTGCAGTGATCGATCTCTCCGTGGATGGGTACCGCAACCGGTAAGTATTGATCAAGGTTTGAAAACTGGGTTGGTTAATTTTCTTTTTGGAGCTAAAATAAATTCGACGTGTTTATCTTGCTCCCATGCTTAAGCGCATTGCCGCTGGCATTCTTGCCGGCGCTGCCATTTCCGTGTCTGCATTGTCCGTTTCCGCTCAGCCCTCACCTGTTCGTTGGAACTCCGGTGGTGCTGTATGGACTACAAAATTTTCTGATTTCAACGACTTCCTTAAGTCGAAGGATGCCTACAGCAACGAGCGTGGCCTTTCTTCTGGTTTGGCTGCTTCAGGCTGGACCGCTAAGGAAGTTCAAGCCGGTTTATCTAAAACCTACAACGTAGATTTAGTTGGTGTTTCCCGCTATCTCTATTCAAAAGATGGCGTTAAGTTCCTGCAGGATCAAACCCGCAGCTACTTCCCTTACTGGGCACAAAAAGCAACAGCAGTTCAAGCTTTGCGTTCTGCAATCATCCTCGCTTCTGTAGACGGCAAGCTGTCTTCTGCTGCGATTATGAAGAACTTGCCTGTTGATTTCCGCTTGGCTGATAACAACGACTTTGATGGTAAGCAGAATATCTCTGCAAAAGGTAAGTGTAAAAGCGCAGCTCAGTGCAGTTCACTTCTTTCTTGGTATGTGTTCTTGCCTGCTTCTATTCAAGCCAATCAAGTGATGGATAAAGTAACTGGCCGAAAGTAACTGCTAGCTCTGCCCCTGCTGCTATTCGTGGCATTTGGTAATTAGTTGATCTTTTGATCAGTTAATTTACGTTTTTATAAACCCCGCCTTTGGGCGGGGTTTTTTGTGCTGTTATACACTAATGTATCAGGGGTTGAATTAGTTTAGTTTGACACCCAGCGAAAGATGTTTACCGGCAAGCCAGCAAAGGATCACTATGAAAAAGGTTATTTACCAATGCAAAAGTTTTTTGGGCAGACAATATACCAATCTTTAAGCGCTGCTAGAAAAAATAGGTATAGAGATAGATACAAAAAAATGCCCTATAAATAATGCGTGGGACTTTGAAGCAAACGTAGAAGCGATTATTGAATGGTATCTATAGGAACCCAAAAAAACTCAGTTTTATTTGCTCAAGCATTTCAGCTTTGTATATACCAAAGAGCAATAGAAAGATGAGATGGCATGCTATTGGATGCTCTGCAATAGTTCTACTTCAACCAGGTAGTGCTACTTAAGCCAGGCAGCGAGATCTGCTGGGCCGCTGAAATCAAGTAGTGCTTCTGCTAATGCTTCTAGCTGCTCCAGGGGCAGGGCCTGGATGCGGGCGGTTGTAGCTGCGCTGATGGGTCCGCAGCGGCGCTGCAAAAGCCGC